>Ga0272444_10000664_pt1 | contig 35528 bp, 31 predicted proteins | sample SSMForm13_FD_201033 | JGI IMG/M metagenome (GOLD analysis project Ga0272444, IMG submission 201033) | Marine sediment archaeal communities from Little Sippewissett salt marsh, Falmouth, MA, United States - SSM-Form-13 | ecosystem: Environmental > Aquatic > Marine > Wetlands > Sediment ...
ATATAGTTATTTATTTATACAATTTCAAGTCAGTGTGAGGGTTTTCTTTGGTGGGCTCTAGACTGCTTGTGTTGTCAGGATGGAGAATCCGTTAGTTTGAGGATGGAGTTGACGAGGGATTCCGGGGCCTTGAAACGTACTACTTTTTCCCGTATAAGGTGCTTGGTTTTTTTTGATTCCTGGTACTCTCTTGCACAACTGATACACCAGGTGATGTGCTGATCGAAATCCTGCTGTTCTCTTTCGGAGAGTTCCCCGTCAACCGCTGCGCTCATAAGCGACAGCGCTTTTTTACAGTTCATTGTAGTCATGGTTTTCACACTTTGGTATGAAATGGTACTTCTTTGCATCCTCTATTATTCTGTGCCGTAGCCGTGTTTCCTTGCGAAGTCATTAAGTTTTTCACGCAATAGCTTTCGCCCTCTGAAGAGTCTTGAACGAACCGTGCCTATAGGGCTTTCTACCATGTTGGCGATTTCCTCGTAGGTAAATCCTTCAATATCACATAATTCTATAACTTCGCGAAACTCTTCCGGCAAGCCATGCAATGCCTGGTATACTTCGTCATGCATCAATGACTTCATGTACCCGGCATTGAGGTCTTCACTATCGCTTTGCGCATCCTTGATCGAGTGATAGAACTCTTTTATCTGATCATAATCTACTTTTCCGGGTTCACGGGCGTTTTTCCTGAATTTATTGATGTAATTGTTTTTAAGGATCTTAAACAGCCAGGCCTTGCAGTTTGTTCCCTTTTCAAAAGAATCGAAGAATTTGTAAGCCTTGAGGTAGGTTTCCTGCACCAGATCATGAGCATCGTCAGGATTCATGGTGAGGTGGAGAGCGTAATTGTACAAGGCGTTTATATGTTGTATAGCTTCTTCCTGGAAATCACGTTGTTTCTGTGCTTCTGCAGGAGAAATCTGTTGTTCTTCTTTATTATGTGATGTCATATCTGATAGAACTGAAGGTAGTTGTAATGCCTGTGCGTAACCTGTGGAGCCGGTGGCATGAATTTAGGAACATGCATATTCAGTACATGCTCATATAAATATAAAAATATAAATTAACTGCTGTTACGAACAGAACGATTTCAATCTCAAATTCCATGAAACACACGGCTGACGTCATTGTCATAGGAGCGGGGATAGGCGGGCTGACCGCTGCAGCGCTTTTGCAGGAACGTGGTATTTCCACCCTGACAGTTGAAAAAAACAAATACCCGGGGGGAAGCTGTGCTTCTTTTACCCGGAATGGATATGTGTTTGATGCAGGAGCATCTGTTTTTTACGGGTTTTCACCTGATGATGCAAAAGGGACTCTGAACCTGCATAGTCGCATTTTCAGGCGTCTTGGTCTGGACGTGCCGGTTGTGCCTGATCCGGTGCAGATTCATTATCACCTGCCGGGAGGGCTGGAGGTCCCGGTCTATTATGAGCAGGAGCGTTTTCTTGGTGAGCTTTTCAGGCGTTTTCCACATGAAAAGGAGGGGATCCGTCTTTTCTACAAGGAGCTGGAAGCGGTCTATGATATTCTCAGTGCCCTTCCCGCCGGTTCACTTGAGGATATCGTGCATATCGCAGCGGTAGGGGCTCAGCATCCAGGGAAAACAGCATCCCTGGCGGTCAAGACATTCAAGTCGATGGGGAAGACGGCAAGGAAATACATCAGTGACCCGGAGTTGCTCCGTTTTATTGATATGGAGTCATATTCCTGGGCGGTCCAGGATGCCGTGTCGACTCCGCTTGTTAATGCGGGTATTTGCCTGGCTGATCGTCATCATGGAGGTATTCACTATCCCCTTGGGGGATCCGGTGCGATTCCCCGTGCTTTGGTTGAGGGGATTCGGAAGTTTGGTGGAGACCTTCTGTATGGCAGGGAAGTGCGTCGCATCATTGTCAACAAGGGACGTGCAGAGGGCGTAGTACTCGATAATGGTGAGGAGCTCTATGCCAAGGCTGTTGTGTCGAACGCGACGGTGTGGGATACCTGTAACCGCTTGTTGGGTGATGAGCGTTACAGGGTGCCGGAAGAACGGTTCCTGAGGGCTCCCAGCTGGTTCCAGATGTTCCTGGGGGTTCGTGGCGAGGCTGTTCCGGAGGGACTCCATGTGCACCATATCATGGTTGACGACTGGCAGCGATATGACGAACATGGTGGGACGATCTACCTGTCTGCACCATCTATACTGGATCGTTCACTTGCACCGGAAGGGCGGCATGTCATCCATGCATTCGTGACTGATGAAACGGTGCGGTGGGAGCATCTCGATCGGGGTTCGGATGACTATCGCCAGGCTAAGGAGATGTATGCAGACAAGCTGATGCAACGTATAGAGCGGATTATGCCGGGCCTTCGAGAAGCTGTGGAAGTCAAGGTGCTGGCTACGCCACAGACGCATGAACGGTATCTTAACAGGTTCCTGGGTTCCTATGGTCCACTGCTGCATCCCGGTCAGAATGTGCTGCAGAAGCCTCAGAACAGGACTGCAGTGAAAGAGCTGTATGCGGTGGGTGACAGTACGTTTCCCGGCCAGGGAGTAATTGCTGTTACGTATTCGGGGGTGTCGTGCGCATCATTTATCTCGAGGAAGCTGGGGAAGCCGCTGGAGTACCTCTAGCGGCTCAGCCTGTGGCAAGCAGCATGTCTATTTCCCTGTAGGGCAGTCCGGTCAGTTCTGCCAGGTTTTTCTGGGTGATATACCCTTTGAAGATATAAGTGCCTTTTCTCAGGCTATGGCTGTTCCAGAGAATTTCGTTGATCGTATCATGTGCATTGAGCTTCATGATAAAGGGCAGAAGGGTATTGGTAAGGGCGAATGTCGCTGTTTTTGCTACTGCTGAGGGGATATTGGGGACACAGTAATGGGTGACGCCATGTTTGACGAAAATGGGATTTGTATGTGTCGTATGCCGGCTTGTTTCGAAGCAGGCACCCTGGTCGATGGAGACATCTATGATCACTGAACCCTGGCGCATCGTCTTTACAACCTCTTCGCTTACTATGGATTTGATGAATTTCTGCTTTGGGCTCAATGCTCCTATCATCACGTCTGATACCCTGGCAAGTTCGGCTATATAGTGTTCGTTTGCTATGGCTGTTACAATGTGGCGGTTGAAGAATGCCTCGAACCTGCGAAGGCGGTTTATTTCCTTGTCGATGACTGTAACACGTGCACCGAGTCCCAGTGCGTCTTGTGCTGCAAAGAGCCCGACTGTTCCAGCTCCCAGAATGGTAATATGCGCCGGTGGAACTCCTGCAATGCCTCCAAGCAGGATGCCGCTGCCGCCGTAACCGGTTTCAAGGTATTTTGCTGCTGTTTGGATTGCCAGTGAGCCGGCGATTTCGCTCAGGGTTCTGACAATGGGAAGGTCACCATCTCGTGTCTGGATGAATTCAAAACCCATCGCCGTGATTTTCTTGTCGAGGAGGGCCTTGACCAGACTTGGCTGTATGGAGCCAAGGTGGAGAGCAGAAATCAGTATCTGTTCATGCCGGAGCAGTGGTATTTCGTGTTCCTGGGGAGGAGAGACCTTGACGATGACGTTGGATTTTGCATAAAGCTCGTCGAGCGATTCGGTTACTGCTGCACCTGCTTCAGCATATTCCTGGTCCTGGAAATGGCTCGAGCTTCCTGCCTGCTGTTCGATAGTGACCCGTATGCCGTTTTCCGTAAGGATTTTTACCCCGGCAGGGGAAAGCGCGACCCTCCTTTCATCATTGGTGCGTTCCCTTGGGATGCCGAGGGAAATGTTCATGGTTTTTTCCGGCTTTATAAGCCAGCGCTCCAGAGTCTTTATTCCCAGGTCGAACTCTATGGTTCCAAGGTTTCCGGCGTATCCCATATGCGAGGGTTTTTACTCAAGCCCCGGTATCAGCTACCCAGGGCTTTCTTTTTGAGTTTCGTTATATGCCATGTGATATCGATCTCTTTGGGGCACGATTCTACACAGTTGTATGCAGTGTAGCATCTCCAGATTCCGTTGTCTCTGGCTACTTTCTCCAGTCGCTCTTCAGTGGCCTGGTCTCGTGAATCGAAAATGAAACGATATGCCTTGAGCAGTGCTGCCGGGCCAAGGTAATCATTGTTGGCCCAGGTGGTCGGACATGAGTAGGTACATGCGCCACACAGGATGCATTTCGTGGATTCTTCAATGAGGTGGTGTTCATCGGGGCTCTGCAGACGCTCTCGGTCAGGAACCGGGTCGTGGTTGACCAGGTAAGGCATGACGTCCTGGTATTTTTTCCAGAAACCATCTGTATCTATAATAAGATCCTTCAGGACTGGAGCTCCGGGAAGCGGGGTGATCGAGATTGTGTTTCCTTTGAGATTCCTGACCAGTGTTGAGCAGGCGAGGCGGTTTTCACCGTTGATAACCATTGCATCGCTTCCACAGACTCCATGGGCGCATGATTTCCTGAACCCGAGTGTACTGTCCTGTTCAGCCTGTATCCTGACGAGGAGGTCGAGTACTCGTTCGTGGGGTTCTGCCTCAATACTATACTCGACATTCCTGGGTTTTTCATCCGTCTCGGGATTGAATCGCTGTATGATTACTGTGTATTTCATGGAGCGTGTTATGCACCTTGACAGCCCTCCCTGATGAGCAGGTGGGCTGTCAAGGTGTGGGGTTCAGCTTTTCTTTTTTGGGGAAGTACGTATCTGTACACGGGTTATCTCCTCGGCTGGCGCTGCCTTTGGTACCATTGCCTCTGTGAGCGAGCCCAGGGAGCCTGTTACCATAGATAGTGCTGAGCCGGCTGTAGAGGTTACCGCCGAGGCTGCATTGTTGAGCAGCGGTACAGTTTCAAATATCGTGTTACCTATAAGCAGGGTTGCGTGGCCAATGCCCTGGGCGATATGCTGCAGCGATTTTACAGGATCCAGCTGCCCTTTTCTTGCTCGTCCGACTATGTCTCCAATACCCTTGGGTAGTTGGTTTACGACGTTGTAGCCTATGGTCTGAGCATAGGAAACAAAGCCGGGGACATTGAGCCCAAGCACAGTTCTCCTGAGCTGTTCTGCCCTGGTGAGTATCCTGATGTTTCCTTCTTTTATGATGGTTGTCCTGCAGGCAAGCCTGCCGCCAGCTTGAGCAAGGACGTCGGAAATGAACGCGTTTTCAGTATCGCCTTTTGCGGAGAGGCATTCCATACCTTCTTCCACGTAGACAAAGCAACTCTGGCATATACCACTGCCGCCGCATATATACCCTATGTGGGCCTTGTTCTGCTGAGCTACATCGAGCAACCTGTCGCCTACCTGTGCTTCACATGGCTTGTCGTTAATGATGATCTTCATGGTCGTAGCTGTTATGACGTTAGTCGTAAGTTCTTCATGTAAATATAACCAAAATCAGTCAAGGCAAGCTTGAGCTGCTCTCTTCCCGGTGAGAGTTTTCATGTTTTTTTCCATGGAACTTACCCCGGTCACTCAGTTGATCGGGGCTTTGCTGTGCTCTTCGAGAAGTTGCGCTCGTGATGTTTCCAGCAGCTTCTCGGTATGAATGTGCCGAGCTTCTGGCCGGGCTCTATCCAGTTTGCTTTCCGGCTTCTCCACGGTATCTGGCTCTTCTGCAGGAACAAATGCCCTGAACATCAAGTCTATACCGTCAGAAATGGCCCGTACTACATCCTGTACCACTGCAACTCCGTCGAACTTTCCTTCAAAGAACCTTCCTGCCTGCATTGCAATGGTGTCTGGCAGTTTTACCAGCGACTCCCAACCCATTTTAGCCTGGTAGGGTATGATATCCCATGGATGTTCAAGTACCATGATACGTACTTCCTCAACCGTTGTGAGCAGCTTGATTGTTCCCGGCTTCTCTATGGTGGTCAGGCATGCTACCCGTATCCCTTCGTTGATGAGCTGGTCGGAAAGCATGGCTTTTTCGCGTTCGCCCAGAGGTGAGAGGTTTTCCATACCTTCTGTTACCTTGACGTAGCAGGTCTGGCAAAGCCCGTTTCCTCCGCAGAAATACCCAATATGCACGTGGTGTTTCCTTGCTGTATCTATCAGGCGTTCTCCCGTTTCTGTCCTGTAGGCTTTGTTATTGATAATAATCGTGTTCATGATATGCAGGTTTTGCGTTAGAGGTTTGCATTACCTACAATAACCGCCGAAAGAAACGGAAAGTTGCTAAACAGGATTAATTTGATCCTTTTTTTGTCTCCAGCTCCCTGATAAGTGTGCTGTACGTTTCCATGATTCCCGCGGGAGAGGTATCGGAGCCGGCAGGATGGTGAAGCGTAAGTTTCATATGGCGTCCTTCCCTGAAGCGTGGTTCATAAGCCTGCATCCACTGTTCTTGCACTGAACCGATAAGGTTCTGGAAGAACGGTGAGCGATAGAACTCTTCATCGTCCTGCCCTGGAAGCGTGATGGCACAGGTTTCCGGCTGGAGGTCGATTTTTTGCAGGCCCTGGCTCTGGCAGCGTTGCTTGAAGTCTGAGAGGTGGAGGAGATTGGTGACCTCTTCGGGAAGCTTGCCGAAACGGTCCTTGAGCTCGGCTTCAATGTCGTTGAGGGCTTTGCGGGTTGCTGCCTTTGAAATGCGTTCGTAGAACGCGAATCGTTCCTGTGCTGATGAGATATAGTGCTCGGGAATGAGGGCATCGAAAAAGAATGAGAGGTCGCAATTGCGTTCCTGCGTGATGGCAGCTTGGCCTTCCTTGGCAAAAAGCGAGCTGAACTCACCGGTTTTCAGTTCCGCTACAGCTTCTTCGAGAAGTTTCTGGTAGAGGCTGAAGCCAAGCTCATGAATTGCTCCGGACTGTTCGGCACCAAGCAGGTTTCCTGCACCCCTGATGTCGAGATCACGCATGGCAATGGTGAAGCCGGAGCCAAGTTCGGTGAAGCTTTCTATAACGGCAAGCCGCTGGATGGCATCTTCCTTGAGCGTGTGCATGGGTGGGGTAATCAGGTAGCTGTAAGCTTTCCTGTCGCTTCTGCCTACCCTGCCACGAAGCTGGTAGAGATCGGCAAGGCCGAACATGTCTGCCCGGTTGATGATGATGGTGTTCGCATTTGAAATATCGAGCCCGGAGCCGATGATCGAGGTTGAGATCAGGACGTCGAGTTCATGGCTGATGAAGTCCATCATGATATTTTCCAGCTCTGAAGCAGGCATCTGGCCATGTGCGGTTGCCATTCGAGCACTGGGGACGAGTTCGTGCAGCTTTTGCATAAACTCTTCAAGGCCTGAAATCCGGTTATGGAGCACGAAGACCTGCCCGTTACGGCTGAGCTCATGCTCAATTGCCATCCTGACAAGTTCTGGATCGAAGGGCGTAATGACAGTTTCTACCGGTTGCCGGTTACGGGGAGGGGTTGATACGATGGAGATGTCGCGTGCACCGAGCATGGAAAACTGGAGTGTGCGGGGAATCGGTGTGGCTGACATGGTAAGGGTGTCTACCCCCGGGAAGCTTTTGCGGAGCTTTTCTTTTACCGTGACACCAAAATGCTGTTCTTCATCGATGACAAGCAGGCCAAGGTCCTGGAATACCACATCTTTCGAGACAAGCCGATGAGTGCCGATGACAATGTCTACCAGCCCTTTTGAGATATTGTCGATGATGCGTTTCTGTTCCTTGCGGGGAACGAAGCGGCTTAGTACCTCTATATTGACAGGGAAGTTGGCGAATCGACGCCTGAACGTTTCCAGGTGCTGGTGTGCAAGGATCGTGGTCGGGGTAAGGACTGCTACCTGTTTTTTTGATTCCACGGCCTTGAATGCTGCGCGCATGGCGATCTCGGTCTTGCCGAATCCGGCATCACCGCATATCAGCCTGTCCATGGGGGATGAGTCCTGCATGTCTTTCTTGACTTCCTCTATGGCCTTGAGCTGATCGGGGGTTTCAGTGAAAATGAAGGTGGCTTCAAATTCTCTCTGGAAGATCGAGTCCTTGCCGAACGCGAAGCCAGGAGTCATCTTTCGCTTGGCGTAGAGCTTGATCAGTTCCGAGGCAATGTCTTTCAGGCGGTTCTTGACCTTTTCTTTTTTTGCGCTCCATTTTGAGCTTCCCAGCCTTGAAAGGGTGGGTGAGGAGCCTTCGGATGCACTGTATTTCGACAGCAGGCGGATATTCTGCACGTTGACATAAAGCTGGTCGCCCTTGTCATATTCTATAAGCACACATTCCTGCTCGGAATCGCCGGCTTCAATGGTTTCCATGGCCTTGAAGATACCGACGCCGTAATCTTCATGAACGATGTAGTCACCCACCTTGAGGCGGTGGAGATCCTTGAGCGAGATTCCCCTGACAGCTTTACGGCGTTTCTTCCTGTGCTGGTGCAGTTTGCCGAAAATATCCGATTCACTGTAGACACTGCAGTTTTCAAAACGGAACCCTGCATAGAGGTTTGCCGGAATCCAGTTCAGGGCAGGAAGTTTCCCTGCGTCTTTGTGTGCAGAGAGGATTTCTTCTGTAATGAACTCTGAGAGTTGATCAACTTCTTTTTTCGAACTGCCAACGAAGATGACGGGGAGGTTTTTCGAGCTATCCTCGGAAAGCCTTGCTGCCAGGAGTGAGAAGTTTGCGTTTACATTTTCCTGTGGTGTCGAGCCAAAGTCTATGTCCCCTTTGCCATGCCTGTTGATTGCAATTCTGGCGTATGCTTCAAGGCTGCTGGAGAGTCCCTGCCCCTGCTCGCCGGATGAAAGCATGAGTTCGTTGTCAATGAAGATGACGGTATCCGGCGAGATATAGTCAGCCAGATGCCAGCTTTCATGGGTATCATCCTGGTTGTTTTTCAGGAAGTTGCCTGCCAGGGGGTAGGTGTTGAGCGTTGCTTTAGAACGCTGGCTGTTGATGTCAAAGGTTCGGATGGAGGTGATAGTATCACCGAAGAACTCGATCCTCAGGGCATCGTCGGCGCCAAAGGGGTAGATGTCTATAATGGACCCCCTGGTTGAATAATCCCCTTCATCGTGGACGAATTCCTTGCGTTTGAAGCCGTTGTCTTCAAGGAACCCGAGGAGATCGCTGTATCCGGGTTCAGTATCTACTTTCAGTTCAAAGAGCCTTGAATCGAGGAGGTCGGGGTTTTCGAGTACTGTGTGGAAATCGGTCGGTTCGGCGAGTATGATACCCGGCGTAGCATGTTTCAGTGAGCAGAGGGAGGGGGAGAGTTCGTCCGATACCGAGGTGACTGTGCCCGGGTCGAGCAGAAGCTTGAGATCGTTGTCGTAGATATCGAGGGCTTCCTGGTTGCCGATGACGAGCATCGGCCGCGTAAGGGTGCCGGAAAGTTCCGCTGCTACGAGGGATGCCATCGAGCCCTGTAGTCCGGAGATCGATATCGAATCGGCGTTTTCAAGGGCTTTGGCCTGCTGGATCAGTGTCTCACAAGGCTTGGAGGTTGCGATAGCCTTGCGGAGATAGTCGAGTGTTCTCTTGGTTGCCGATATACCGGTCTCTATATTAGTGCTCTGTTGGGTCGATACCATTGATCTGACTGGATACTGCGTTTTTTTAGTGCTCAAGGTATGGAAAATATAATAGAAGTTAACAATCTCAAGACCTACTATGCCACCGAATCCGGTACGGCACGGGCAGTTGACGGTGTCAGCTTTTCGATTCGGCGTAACATGACGCTTGGCGTTGTGGGTGAATCGGGATGTGGTAAGTCGGTAACGGCGTTGTCGATCATGCGCCTGGTCCCTCATCCACCAGGGTACTTTGCTGGCGGGGAGATTACCTGGAAAGGTCGTGACCTGCTCAAGCTTTCGGAGAACGAGATGCGCAGGGTGCGTGGTAACGAGATTTCCATGATTTTCCAGGAGCCCATGACCTCGCTCAATCCGGTTTTTACCTGCGGGGACCAGATTACCGAGCAGCTGATGCTGCATACTGGCGGAGACCGGAAAATAGCGCGCGACAAGGCTGCAGAGCTGTTGCACATGGTAGGTATCCCGAGTCCCCGTGAGCGGCTCGATGCTTACCCGCATGAACTTTCGGGAGGAATGCGCCAGAGGGTGATGATTGCCATGGCCCTGTCCTGCGGTCCTGAGCTCCTCATAGCGGATGAACCTACAACGGCACTCGATGTGACGGTCCAGGCGCAGATTCTCGAATTGATCGGTTCTCTCCAGGCGTCGAAGGGTATGGCAGTGATGCTTATTACCCATGATTTCGGTGTTGTTGCAGAGCTGTGTGACGAGGTTGTGGTCATGTATGCTTCGAAGGTTGTCGAGAAGGCGGGTGTCAATGCTATTTTTGCCACACCTTTGCATCCTTACACACAAGGTTTATTGCGTTCGATTCCACGTATAGGCGAGACCAGGGAGCGGCTGCATGCCATTGAGGGGAATGTGCCGACGGCGGTTTCCATGCCTCGTGGATGCCGGTTTTCGAATCGCTGCCCTCTTGCCGACAAGCGATGCCTCGAGGAGGAGCCTCCATTGCTCGAACATGCTCCAGCACATTTTGCTGCATGCTGGAAGGTTCCATGATACAGATGTGTCTTGCGGGGTGAGAGTTTTCGTTACTGTAACACTTTGTGCTGTTTGTTCGCCCAATGACGGGGTCAGTTGTTTCTGAAAATACTTTTGAGGAGAGTATATTGCGTTCGTTCAACTGACTAAACTTTTTTGCCCATGGCCGACCCCCTTATACTCGTTGTAGAGGATGATCATAATCTCGCCAAGCTGCTGAAGTATAACCTGGAAAAAGCCGGGTACAAGTGCCAGCATGCAGAATCGGGCGAGGCTGCACTGGAACTGCTGAAGGGCAGGGTATATGATCTCATGCTTCTTGATATCATGCTTCCCGGAATGGATGGTTTCGAGGTTTGCCGCAAGGTGAGGCAGCATCAGCTATACAAAGACCTGCCGGTGGTGATGCTGACTGCCAAGGGCGAAGAGATCGACAAGGTGCTGGGTTTCGAACTAGGTATTGACGATTATGTTGTCAAACCCTTCAGCCCGAGGGAACTCAACCTCAGGATACGGGCCATTCTCAAGCGTGATCGACGGGGACGGCGCGATATACAGGAAGTGATGAAGAGCGGCGATCTCGAGGTTGATATTTCCCGCCACAAGGTGAGCAGCGGTGGCAAGGAGTTGACACTGACCCTCATGGAATTCAAGCTGCTTGTCGTTCTTCTGCAGCGCAAGGGACAGGCGCAGTCGCGTGAAACCCTCCTGAGCGATGTCTGGGATGTTGACAAGAATATCAATACCAGGACTATAGATACCCACATTACCAGGCTGCGTGAAAAACTTGGTGATGCCGGCAAGCAGATCAAGACTGTGCGTGGTCTGGGTTACAAGTTTGACGAAACTCCTGATGCCGGGGATGAAGAGTAGTGTTGCAGCCCGTCTCGGGCTGGTTTTTGGTGTCATTATTTTCTTTACTGTCTCGGTAAGTTATTTCTACCTTGGTGGTCACCTTCGTGATCTTTTCTTCCAGGGCCTGAAAAACGAACTTCAGAAGGAGCTGCAGTTGAACCGCCAGCTTCTTGACGAGAGGCCGACTGACTGGACTGATATCAATAATTCGGATGCCTGGGCTGATAACGTGGGCGCAGCTCTTGAAGTACGGGTTACTGTGATTGCTATGGATGGCCAGGTTATCGGCGATTCGTATATTCCTGCCGACCGTCTCGAATTTATAGAAAACCATGTCGATCGTCCTGAAGTGCAGGGCGCTCTCCTGACCGGCCTTGGTGAAAGCATCAGGTTCAGTGATACCATAGGTGAGAATATGCTCTATCTTGCTGTACCACTAGGGCTAGACAGTCGGTATGCCGTTCTTCGTTTTGCCAAACCCCTGTACGATATCCGCTTGCTTGAGGAAGAGTTGCGCAAGGGTGTAGAGGGGGCATTATTCTGGTCGCTGCTGTTGTCATTGCTGTTTGGCAGCCTGACGGCAGTTTTTCTTGCTCGACCGCTCAAGCATATTGCCATTGCTGCAGAGAATTTCGTGCATGGCGATTATTCGGAACGTCTTTCAGTATCACGCAATGACGAGATAGGCCAACTTTCCAGGGCATTCAACTTCATGTCAGACGAGATGAAGCGCATGGACCGGCAGGAGGAGTGGTACAAGGCGGTTATTGCCAGTATTCGAGAGGCGATTATCGTTATCGATCCACGTGGAAATATTATGCTTGCAAACCCTGCAGCATGCAGGTTGTTCAACCTCGAGGTTGTCAACGAACTCAGGGGGGCAAGTCGTAAGGTGAGTCATCCTCAGCTTCTTGAGCTGTTCGAGCGTGTACAGAAATCAGAGACACCGATTGTCAAGGAAGAGTTGCAGGTCAAGACCGGCAGGGGGGAACGGGTGCTGAGGGTCAGCGCTGTACCAGTTGTCAAGGATAGCTATTCCGAGGGGACGGTGTTTGTGCTTAATGATATCACCCGTTTACGCAATCTTGAGCGGATACGACGGGATTTCGTGTCGAGTGTGTCCCATGAACTCCGCACACCACTGACCAGTATAAAGGGATATACTGAGACCCTGCTCGAAGGCGCGATAGATGACCGGGAGGATGCCCTTCATTTTCTTGGTATTATATTACGAGAAAGTGAGCAGCTTACAGCTCTTGTTAATGATGTACTGGATCTTTCCAAGCTGGAGTCTGGCAAAATTGACTACAAGTTCAAGCCGGTAGATCTTGCGGAGGTAGTGCACCGTTCTGTAAGACTTCTGGGGCGCGCAGTGGAGGAGAAGGCTATCGACCTGAAGGTACAGGTGCCATCGACGCTTTCGCCCGTTTACGCTGATAGCGAGTACCTGGAACTGGTGGTTCGCAACCTGCTCGATAATGCGATCAAGTATGTATCGGATACCAATGGCCGGATCAGGATTTCAGCCAGACAGTCGAATGGTATGATGCGCTTCGAGATAGAGGATAATGGCGTAGGCATCCCGCAGCAGGATCTTGGCCGGGTATTTGAGCGTTTTTACAGGGTTGATAAGGCGCGTTCCAGGGAAATTGGCGGAACAGGGCTGGGGCTTTCAATCGTGAAGCACATTGTTCTTGCCCATAATGGGCATGTTGAAGTGCATTCCCGCCTGAATATGGGTTCGGTATTTACCGTAACCTTGCCACTTGCCTCAAAAGAACAACAGCACAACCAGGTATGACACAGTTTTTTCTCGAGTATATAGAATCATTTGGTATCGGGCCGGCACAGTCCCGGATTGTGTTGACGGGCCTTATGATCGTGACAGCAGGTATTCTTGTTGTCATTGCTGAGGTGATGACCAGGAACTTCCTGCTTAAGGCGGTTTCGGCATTTGCACATAAAACAAAGACAAAACTTGATGACCTTCTGTTGCAGCACAGTGTGTTTCAATGGCTCGCGCATCTGATTCCACCAGTCCTGCTCTATAATCTTGCCGTTCCAGTCCTGCAGTTCTATCCCGAGAGTATCGGTATCATTCAGTCGCTTGTAACGATCTATCTTACGGTGATCGTGATTGTGCTGAGTCTTAGCGCCCTGGATGCGCTACAGTGTTATTTCAGCACTCATCCCATTGCCGGGAAGATGCCTCTGAAGAGTTTTATCCAGGTACTCAAGACGGTGATATTCACTATCGGTTCAGTGATTGTTGTCGCTAAGTTACTGGGTAAATCACCAGTCGTGTTTTTCAGTGGTATTGGTGCGTTTACGGCTGTCATTATCCTGATTTTCAAGGATTCAATTCTCGGGTTCGTGGCTGGCATTCAGCTGAGCACCAACAACCTTGTACAGGTTGGTGACTGGATAGAGATGCCGAAGTATGGTGCGGATGGTGATGTTATCGATATTTCACTGGTAACGGTTTCTGTGCAGAATTGGGATAAAACTATCAGTACCATACCAGCCTATGCACTTATTTCTGAAGGCTTCAAGAACTGGCGGGGGATGAGCGATGCGGGAGGACGGCGAATCACCCGTTCGATCAATATCGATATGCAGAGTGTCAGGTTTTGTGACGAGGAGATGCTTCGTGAGCTCGAACGTATACAGTTGCTCAAGCCCTACCTGGAGTCGCGCCGGAACGAGATCGATCAGTACAACGCAATGCATGATGTTGATACGGCCATGCCTGTGAACGGCAGGAGGCTGACTAATCTCGGGACATTCAGGGCATACCTGGTTGCGTACCTGCGCAACCACCCGAAAATCAATCCGGAAATGACCTTCCTTATCAGGCACCTGCAGCCTACGGAGCATGGTATACCGGTGCAGATCTACGTGTTCAGCAATGATATCGTATGGGCTAACTACGAGGCTATCCAGGCAGATATCATGGATCATGTGCTTTCTATCCTGCCGTATTTCGGGCTCAGGGTGTTCCAGGCCCCTTCGGGGGGAGATATCGCCGCCGTTGGTGAGCTGCTTGCCAGGGGGCAGGAGGCTTCTTAAGCCTCCTCGAGGTTTATCGAAAATCCTGCTCCTACTGTGAGTAGCGTTCCCTTGTGTAGCCTCCCGAAGGCGTCTACTGCTGGTTTGCCACTGCAGTGGGTTGGGCCAGCTGTCTGAATCCTGAACTTTTCAAGTTCTCTGACTGCATGGTCGGCTTCCTCATCGGAAAAGTCCCGCCAGTGGAACCCTCCCAGAAGAAGGTCTATACCGTCTGGTGAAAACAGTTCCATTGTCCTGTCAAGGATTGCCGGTACCGTCGGGTGAGAGCATCCTGTCACTACACCGGTATGCCCGTTGCGTTTGAGTACCAATGCCTGTTCCGGCATTGATTGGCCTTTGTAGGTTGCCGGGACTGATCCTGTTGTGAAGATTCCAGCAGCTATTTCCATACCCGGTGTTATAAAGACTACCTTTCCTCCGAATGACTCAATCTTTTCCTGGAGGTCATTCCCCATATCCTTGCCGATGTAGACAGGTATTCCCGGTCGCTCCTGGAGTATAGCCTCTAGTCCGCCGATATGGTCCCAGTGATTGTGCGAGAGGACGATTGTGTCTATTTGTGCTGGTGAGATGTCAAGGTTCTTCATGTTCTCGAGCAGTTTTGTGCCATCTTCGCCTGTATCGAAGAGCAGGTGCTGGTCGAGCAGTACTGAAAATCCCCATCCCGATGCAAGTTTCGGGTTGAGGGTGGTGTTATCGTAAAGAACCTGGAGAGACAAGGGATTCTGCATCACTGATAATCTGGTTGTGAAGTGGTATGCGTATGTTTGGAAGAGCGTCGGGGTGGTAGAATCCCGCTTCATGCACTTCGTGGTTAATGCGTATCTCTGGCGTGTGCACGATGACTTTATAAGCAACCACCAGCAGCGATCCGTACATTTCGTTTTCGCGGTGGTATGCCCCAATGAGGCCTTCTACGTTACCTTCCAGGGAAGTTTCTTCCTGAAGTTCCCTAAGGCAGCCTTCTTCAGGCGTTTCACCGGTTTCGATAAAACCGCCAGGAAGAGCCCACTCGTTTTCTGCTGGAGGATGCGCCCTTCTGATGACGAGTAGTTCACCGTCCTGGTTACAGGCATAGGCAATGGTGACCGGAAGCGGGTTTCGGTAGTGAATCCAGGAGCATGCAGGGCACTGCTGCCTGTCACGGTTTTCTATAAAGGCCTCTTGCAGAGGTGTTGCGCATTTAGGGCAGTACGTAAAGGTATGCATCTCTGTATCCCCCTGGACAGTTACTTTCGGGCACGTTAGTTGTAAGAGGTGCCTTCTGGATGTAGTTCAGTATAGTGTTTTTAGTTTTTAGCTGAAAACCAGTGAGGCTGTTACAAGAAACTTTTTGCACCTCCGCTACATTGAGTCAGGTACAGTTTCTTGTCATTATTTACTAGGCATAGTATGCAGTTACTCGAGAAAGGATCGAAAGCCCCACAGTTTTCTTCAGTTGACCAGGATGGCACTCCTGTAAGCTTGCAGGATTTCCTGGGAAAAAAGGTTGTACTCTATTTCTATCCCAAGGATGATACTCCGGGATGCACAAAGGAAGCTTGTGCTTTTCGAGATAGTTTCCCTAAATTTAAGGAGATAGGTGTTGAAGTCCTGGGGGTGAGCGTTGATGGTGAGGCGAAACACAAGAAGTTTACAACGAAATACGAGCTCCCGTTCCGCCTTGTAGTAGACGATGAAAAACGCATTGTGGAACAGTATGGTGTATGGGGAAAAAAGAAGTTCATGGGGCGTGAGTACATGGGGACCAACAGGGTGACCTATCTGGTTGACGAACAGGGGGTTATCGAGGAGGTATGGCCAAAGGTCAAGCCGGACAAGCATGCCGAAGAGATCCTCGAGTACCTGGCAAAACATTCGTGAGTTATGTTCAATGAATTTGATACACTACAGGCTGGTATGCTGGTGATGGCATCAGCCGTTATGCTGGAGCAGAATTTTCGCAGGACTGTTCTTCTTATGTGCGAACATAACGAGGAGGGATCTGTAGGTTTTATTCTCAATCGTCCGATGGAGGTGACCGTTGGTGAGGCGGTGGCAGAATTCGAGGGAATTGAAGCCCCTCTGCACATGGGTGGCCCGGTGCAGGTAGATACGGTGCATTACCTGCATACGCGTGGCGACGTTCTCGAAGATGCCATGGAGGTGAGTCCGGGAATCTTCTGGGGAGGTGACCGCCAACATCTCAACGCCCTGCTTTCAGCCGGGGTTGTACAGCCTGAAGAGGTGAGGTTTTTCCTTGGCTATGCTGGGTGGTCACCTGGGCAGCTCGAGGAGGAGTTCAGTGAGGGAGCGTGGTATACATCCGAGGCATCCCGGGAGATTGTTTTTACCGAGGAGTATGAGCGCTTGTGGAGCCGTGTTGTTCGCTCGAAGGGCGGTGACTACTGTTTTGCAGCGAATTCACCTGAATTACCTGGAATGAACTGACCAGCCTCTTCTGGTCAGCCGACAAAGGTGAGAATGACGATCAGGAGCAGCCAAGACAGGATGCCCCAGAGAAGAACCTGGGTCGTTTTAAGTTTTTTCATGCTGAAAGGAACTGAAGGGTGGTTGGTGATGTTTGTACTTATGCTGGTAAAATTATATATACCAGTCAGGTTTTCAAACCGTGTTCTTTTTAATTACTGGGGATGACAGGCTTTTGACAGGGCAGGTGTGCGATGTTGTTGCACTCCGAGTTTCAGCATGGATGGACTCGTTAAAGAAGTCTATGCAAATCCTAGATGCAGACGATTATTCGTATGCAATGGCTGCCTAATTAGCAAAAGTTAATTTAGACGCCATCGTTCGGCAGGGGAGGTGCTTACTCTGAAGCTGCCGAATGGCATAACCCGCGCTTGAGCTCTAGCTCGCGCAAGTAAGCCTTATCTGTCTGTGCCCGAAAAGGCAGGTATAGTACTCTTTTTGGGATAGTGCGTTGAACTTTGTCGATGAAGTCGCAACGCATGAAACTGCAACCATCGAAGATGAGTGTGGTAGCAGCTTCAATCAATGTTCTGGACGCGGGTTCGATTCCCGCCATCTCCACCACTAACTATTAGACAAACCGATCCTGTTGCCAAGTCCGGCATACGGGATCGGTTTTTTGTTTTAGTTATTAGCGACTTACGTCGATTAGAGCGTTCTGCTGAACGCTCTGCAATCACTCCCGTTTCGGGAAATTTCCTTCTACTCACTTCTCTGTAGTCACTTTCTTCTCCGTTTTCTCAGCTTCTGTTTCGGGTCCAAGTCCAGCAGGATTGGGGTTGCATAAAGCCGGCTCTCGCTGGGCCATCTCCGTCTGATACTGCCCAAACGCCTCGGCAATTTCGTTAAACAAATCATTACTATTCATCAGTTTCTCCTGTGGTCTGGTTTCTCTGGATCTTACATACCGGAGAGACGGAGAACCTGTCGGGAGCCACCTGAAATTTCCTTCATAAACCTTTACTTGCCGGCCAAGAGCCAAATATGTCGCCCGTTTGGCTTTACCACTACAACCCCGGTCATAATACCGAGCGGATTACCTCTGGCAAATGGAGGTAAAAGTACAGAAATGGTATTTTTGCGATATAGGGTTGACAGGCGTCTCGCATCTTCGTGTATTATGCAGAAATAACATTACAGCATATTGTAAGGTGAATGAATGAAGATGAAAATAAAAAAGATGGCAACCGTGCAGATGGGATACTCGTTCAGGTCCCGTCTCGAAGTCTCTGAAGGTGGCGGAGTTGCAGTTATTCAGATGAAGGATCTTCTGGATGACAACACGGTGGGCTGTGATGATTTGGTCAGAATTAACATGGAGGCCATGAAAGATCACCACCTTGCGCAAAGAGGTGATCTGGTATTCAGGTCTCGTGGGTCTCTAACTACGGCAGCTGTTCTTCTTGAAGATCCGGGCAAGGCCGTTGTCGCCGCTCCTTTATTAAGGATATGGGTGACCAAGCCTGACAAGGTGTTACCCGAGTATCTGAACTGGTACATCAATCAGCGTGATGCCCAGGCTTTCCTGCACAGCAGAGCTGGAGTGATGTCTCAAAAGATGATAGGTAAGGAGGCCTTGGACGTACTGGAGGTTTTTATTCCCGATTTTTCGAGTCAGAAAAACATCGTGGAAATGGAGTCCTTGTCGGCCCGTGAGCACTTCCTGCTTCATGCGCTGGCTGAAAAACGGGATCGGTATATTTCAGAATTACTTACGCAGTGTGCAAAAAGAGAATAAATATGACCGGTAAGATCGAACAGAAAGACATCAATAACGCAGCCTGGGCGGCGTGTGACACCTTCCGTGGTGTGGTTGACCCTTCGCAGTACAAGGGCTACATCCTTGTGATGCTCTTTCTGAAATACATCTCCGATGTCTGGGAGGATCATTACGAGGAGTACCGGAACCGTCGCCTCAAACAACTGCTGGAAGATTTCCACAAGCCGCAGCTCGATATGCGCCCGAGCCGCGTTTCAGAGGATGTGATCGGCAATACCTACATCTACCTGATTGAACGCTTCGCTTCGGATTCGGGCAAGAAGGCCGGAGAGTTCTTTACCCCGCTGAAGGTCACCGAGCTGGTGGCCAGGCTGGCAGCCTCAAAACCGGGCGACCGAATCTGTGACCCGGCCTGCGGATCGGGCGGACTTCTGATTCAGGCAGCCAAACAGGTTGGCGACCGCAACTTTGCCCTTTTCGGGCAGGAGTCCAACGGCAGCACCTGGGCGCTGTGCCGGATGAACATGTTCCTGCACAGCTTCGACAGCGCGCGCATCGAGTGGTGCGATACCCTGAACAGTCCGTTGCTGGTGGAAAACGACCGCTTGATGAGGTTCAACTGCGTGGTGGCTAATCCGCCGTTTTCGCTGGATAAATGGGGTGCTGAAAATGCCGAGAGCGATCAGTACACCCGGTTTTGGCGAGGGGTTCCGCCCAAGAGCAAAGGCGACTGGGCCTTTATCAGCCACATGGTGGAAATCGCTCTCGAAAAAGAGGGACGGGTGGCCGTGGTGGTGCCGCATGGCGTGCTGTTCAGAGGTGCAGCCGAGGGGCGTATCCTCCAGAAAATGATCGAGGAAAACCTGCTCGATGCCGTGATTGGCCTGCCTGGTAACCTGTTTCCGACCACCAACATTCCGGTGGCGGTTCTGGTGTTTGACCGTTCCCGTGAAAAAGGCGGAGTTCGGGAAGAGTGCAAAAACGTCCTCTTTGTCGATGCAAGTCGTGAGTTTGTGTCGGCCAAGAATCAGAATACGTTGAGCGATGAGCATCTGGCCAGGATTATGGAGACTTACGCCGCCCGGGCCGAAAAAGAAAAATACGCCCATGTCGCTGAGTTCGCCGAGATCAGGGAGAACGACTTCAACCTCAATATCCCTCGTTATGTGGACACCTTTGAGGAGGAAGAGGTAATTGACATCGACGTGGTGCAGCTGGAGATAGAGCAGCTTGAGAAGGAGCTGGCGGAGGTGCGGGTGAGAATGGCTGAGAAGATGAAGGAGATTGAAAAATGAAAGCAACAATTATTGCCAAGGGAACACAGATTACCGTTTTATCGAAAGGGGATGAGAATGATTATATCTCACTGACCGACATTGCCCGTTACAAAAATCCCGATGAACCCAAGGATGTTGTCAAAAACTGGATGCGCAGCCGCAGCACCATCGAATTTCTTGGATTGTGGGAGAAACTGAACAATCCGGATTTTAAAGGGGTCGAATTCGACTCCTTTGTCCATGAAGCAGGGGCAAATGCATTTACCCTCTCTCCACAGAAATGGATTTCGGCAACGAATGCTATCGGGGTTATTTCGAGGTCGGGTCGTTCAGGAGGTACATTTGCGCATAAAGACATAGCCTTTGAATTTGCATCCTGGGTGTCGGCTGAGTTCAAGCTTTACATCATCAAGGATTACCAACGTCTGAAGAGTGATGAAAACAGCCAGATTTCTCTCGAATGGAATGTGAACCGTATCATCTCCAGGATTAACTACAGGATTCATACCGATGCGATCAAGGACAATCTTATCCCGCGTCTGGTTTCAAAGATGCAGCAGTCTTTCGCATATGCCAATGAAGCAGATATGCTCAATGTGGCTCTTTTTGGAAAAACAGCTAAAGAATGGAAAGAACAGAATCCGAAGCTGCATTGCAATACCATGCGTATCTGGACGATATCGGCATGGTGAGTTCGGCGGTTGTTATTTCGCCTCCGGATATGCGTGAAGGATACGAGGAGGCGGAAGACAAGCCAACTGATGAGGTTGTGAGGTTCTGGCAGAAAATGATGAAACGGTACGGAAGTGAAGAAGAGTACACCAAGCAACTCATCAATCAGTTTAAACACGGAAGCGATCCTGAAATCCTGATTGTCGTAGACAAACTGCTGACCGGTTTCGATGCTCCACGAAATGCCGTTTTGTATCTCTGCCGCGTTCTCAGGGAGCATACGTTGCTGCAGGCCATTGCGCGAGTCAACCGTATCCATGAAGGCAAGGAGTTCGGGTTTATCGTCGATTACACAAATGTGCTTGGCGAACTGGATAAGGCATTGACCCTGTACAGCGCGTTTGAAGGATTCGACGAAGCGGATCTTGTTGGCACACTGATCTCGATCAACAGCGAGATTGAAAAACTGCCGGATCGCTATTCAGATCTCTGGGATCTATTCAAAACGGTGAAGCATTCCTACGATGAAGAAGCTTATGAAGTGCTGCTTGCCGATGACGATCTCCGGGAAGAGTTTTACGGCCGCCTTTCGGAATTCGCGAAAACCCTTGGTATTGCACTCTCTTCCGAGAAAATCCTGACCGAAACCGATGAGAAAACCTTGTCCAGATATAAGGCTGATCTTCGGAAATTCCAGTCACTCAAGGCGTCTGTCAAGCTCCGGTACGCAGAGGCAAATGACTACCGGGATTATGAACCAAAGATCAAGAAGTTGCTTGATACCCATATCCAGGCTGACGAGGTGATCCAGCTTAACGAGCCGGTGAACATCTTCGACGATCACCTGTTTAATCAGGTCAAGGAGGAGCAGGGCGTCTACCAGGAGAAGAAAACCACGGGTTCGAAAGCCGATACGATAGCTCATGCGACGAAAAAAGCGATTACGGAAAAGATGGATGAAGATCCGGCCTTTTATGAGAAGTTTTCAAGACTTATCCAACAGGCTATCGAGGATTTCAGGGCAAAACGGATATCGGACCTGGAGTATCTGCACATGGTTGTCGGGATCCGTAACAAGGTTGTCGATAAGGTGCATGACGATGTTCCGGATAAGCTGTGCGGGAATGAAGATGCCATGGCCTATTTCGGGGTGATTGCGCCATTTCTGGCGACTGATGAATGCAGAATGATGAATGATGAGTTAAAAGAAAATTCAGACTTCAGCATTCATAACTCAATATTCGGTGACGCCGCTGCGGATGCAGCGCTCGCCATCTGTTGCATATTGGAAAAACACAAGAAGGTTCACTTCTGGGATGATGAGGACGCTCAGAAACAGGCGGTTAATGAGATTGACGACTACCTCTATGATGTGCTCAAGATGGAAAGAGGGATCGAACTGTCGCTTGATCAGATGGATGACATTATTGAAAAGATGCTGCAGGTGGCAAAGTACAGAAGTGCTTGAATGATGAAGGATGAGTTATGAATGCTGAATTGAACATCAGCGGAACTCCATGTGCATTTGTGGTTCCTTACGGATCGAAGTTGATCAGGTATCAGCTGATTCTCTGTGACAGAAAAACGATGGAAATTGCTGTGCATCCTGACAGTACGGTTATCGTTAAGGCACCTGCACAGTCCGACATCACATTGATTGAAAAGAAAATAATAAAACGGGCTCGCTGGATTCTCAGGTAGCTGAATTATTTGAAGCAGTTTAATCCAAAGACGCCTGATCGTTGCTACGTGAACGGCGAGACCCACTTGTACCTTGGCAAGCAATACCGCTTGAAATTAGCTGAAGGAGCGGAAAACTCAGTGAAATTGTCTCGCGGCTTTTTTCATATCACTTGCCGGAATGAACCGACTCCAAATGCCACCAAGAAGCTATTGAACCAATGGTATTCGGAAAAGGCGCAACTTCAATTTGCAGAAAGCATGGCTCGCTGTTGGCAGAAATTCAATGGTCTCGGTATTGACCAGCCAAAACTCTCCATGCCAAAGAGATCGCCGAGCGGATTATGGAAGCTGGTCTGTGGTCAAGTGATGGTAAAACACCGGAGGCCATTGTCAGTGCCCGCCTTTACTCGGATATTAAAAAGCATGGGGACCAGTCGACCTTTGTGAAAGTTGCGCCTCAGACGTTCTTTCTTCGAGATACGCGGCTTGTTATTGTTTGCGATGCTAAGGAGCCTGAGCCAAGGAACGTGAACCTTTCGGATAATTCGAAGGAGACGTATTCCTTTCTGGATGCCGCTGAAAAGGTGCTGGAGCAGTTTGGTAACCGGAACTCCATGCCCCGAGCTTTGAAGAGGGCGTTGTTGATACCGTCATGCGAGGTGGCGACACCGATACCAATGCGGCCATTTGCGGGGCACTGTTAGGCGCTGTGTGCGGTCGGGAGGCTATTCCGGCCCAGTGGCTCGACTGCCTGCAAAACTGCCGCCCAGAGGCCGGACATCCGCGAGTACGCCATCCACGCCCGGAATGCTTCTGGCCAGTGGATGTATTGGAGCTGGCAGAGAGGCTGATTAGCGATATTGATTGAGGAGGAACTATGGACGACTTGCAAATGCAGCTTTTGATTGATCTGCATAGATCAAATTTCAGACAAGGCCCGGGAGGCGAAGCCGAGACAAAACAGGCTTTGATGCTGGCCGGACTTGATAAGTCTCGCCCTTTGAAGGTTGCCGATATCGGTTGTGGCACCGGCGCTTCAACCATCCAGCTTGCCAAGGAACTGGATGCCGAAATTACCGCCGTGGACTTCCTGCCGGAATTTCTTGAGGAGCTTCAAACCAGAGCCAACGAGCACGGCGTGGCAGACAAAATAACCGCCTTGAGCTGTTTCATGGACGCGCTGCCTTTTGCCGATGAGGAGTTCGATGTCATCTGGTCGGAGGGTGCGATCTATAATATGGGTTTTGAAGCCGGAGTATCAGCTTGGAGGCGCTTCCTGAAACCGGGAGGTAAACTCATTGTTTCGGAAATCACATGGCTGACTGCTAACCGACCCTCTGAGCTTCAATCTCACTGGGATGCCGAGTATCCAGAGGTTGAAGTTGCTTCGGCAAAGATTGCAATCCTCGAACGGCATGGCTACATTCCGGAAGGCTATTTTTATCTACCCACGAGCTGCTGGATCGACAATTATTACCGGCCCATGCAAGACGGGTTCGATGCCTTCCTCGAACGGAATGGTGGGAGTGATCAGGCAAGGGAAATTATCGAATGTGAAAAGGCTGAAATTGCCCTCTATGAAAAGTACCGGGAGCACTACAGCTATGGCGTTTACATCGCCAAAAAGATCTGAAAATGATACCAAGGGCTTTCCGGCAATCGAAAAATCGGAGCCATGGTTATAACTTTTTTTCGCTTTAGCAAGTACGTTGTGACGTCGAACGCTCATCTGAGGAAATCGAAACGGCCAATCGGGAAATCCGCTTAATTTTTCCTTCTTAGCCCTTTATTTTAGGTTCGAGGCAGGCAAGATGAAGCGAGAACTCCAAGGCAGATACGTGACCATATCGACGGTGGGTGAAAAGGCTCAGGCCTTCGTTCCGCTATCGGCCGAAGAGGTGCTGGAGTGCATGAGCAAGTTGGAGCTCTTCCTCCACGATCAGCCGGAGCCAACCCCGGCCACGGTCAACAAGGCGCTCGGCCACCTGGAGCAGCTCGGCATCGTCAAGGAGCTGACCGCCCAGAAGCGCACCCGCCTGTTCAGCTATGCGGCCTATATCGAGATCATGAGTCGTGGTACGGAACTGCCAGGTAGGTAGTGCAAACCCAGCATTGACCGTGCTAGTCCATTTTTTCCTTGCAAGTTCAAAGCCCATGTATCCTGCACATGTCTACAGGAGGCTTCCAATCGGGAATCGAACCCATGTCCGTTCTCCCGCCGTTCATTATTCTGAACAGCTGGAGCCAATCTGGGCAGGAACAGTAGGCGAGTTATGAAGGAATGGGGTCATGACATTGGTTGTGATATACAATTATTGCTATAATTAATTAATTACGTTACTGGGAAACCCTCATGAAAATCCTGCACACATCAGACTGGCATTTAGGCAGATCTCTTTACGGTCGGAAGCGCTATGAGGAATTTTCGGCGTTTCTCGACTGGTTGGTTCGCACCATCGAAGATGAGCGTATCGATGCCCTGCTGGTTGCCGGTGATGTGTTCGATACCAGCACGCCCAGCAACCGGGCGCAGGAGCTCTATTATCGCTTTCTCTGCCGTGTGGCTGCATCCTGCTGCCGTCATGTTGTGGTCGTTGCCGGGAACCATGATTCACCGTCATTTCTGAGTGCTCCAAAGGAACTGCTTCGTACGCTCAATGTATATGTGGTTGGCTCAATAACCGAAGCTTTGGAAGATGAGGTTCTGGTGATTGATGATTTTGGATTTGAGAATGCAGATTCAGCGGAAGAATCGCGACAGATGGATATCTTTGAATCAAAAATCAGCGATCAAAAATCAGCAATCATCTGTGCGGTTCCGTATTTGCGAGATAAGGATGTTCGTACCGTTGAGCCTGGCGAGACGATTGACGATAAGAATCGAAAACTGGTTGAAGGCATCAAGGCACATTATGCCGAAGTGGTAAAAATCGCAGAGCGCAAGCGCGAAGAAATCATTCAGCAATCCGCAATCCAAAATCCGCAATCCCAAATTCCCATCGTTGCCATGGGACACCTGTTCACGGCAGGCGGCAAGACCGTTGATGGTGATGGTGTTCGGGAGCTTTACGTGGGATCACTCGCGCATGTCGGTGAGGAGGTATTCCCTTCGTCAATCGATTATCTGGCCCTTGGGCATCTGCATGTTCCTCAGGCGGTTGGCAGCGCGGAACACATCCGCTACTGTGGTTCACCCATCCCGATGGGCTATGGCGAAGCCAAACAACAGAAATCTGTTGTGATTGTGGATTTCAGATTGGGGAAACCTAAAATCAAACTCCTTCCAATTCCGTGTTTTCAGGAACTGGTCCGCATTGTAGGGTCTCTGGAGGATATCCTTGCAAAGATCGAGGAGCTCAAACAGGAAGAAAGCACAGCATGGCTTGAGATTGAATACACCGGCAGCGACATCATCGGCAATCTGCGCGAGATGCTTGATGAGGCTATGGCCGACTCAGCCATGGAAATCCGGCGGATCAAAAACCGGCGTGTCATGGACCAAATCCTGAACAGGGCAGGGGAAGATGAAACTCTCGATGACCTGGATGCCGGAGATGTGTTTACCCGCTGTCTGGATGCCTTTGATGTGCCAAATGAAGACCGGGTGGAACTGACGGTCTCCTATAACGAAATAATCAAGTCTCTCCATGAAGAAGACGTGAATGAATTTTGATTTTTGATTGAGGAATGCTGATTTATGGAAAAGGAGCTTAAGGATCGGACAAAGCAGTTTGCGTTGAGGATTATGCATTTGGTTGATGCCCTTCCGAAAACAACATCAGCAACTGCGATTGGGAGGCAAATAATTCGTTCCGGAACTTCAATAGGTGCTAATTATCGAGCTGCATGCCGAGGAAGATCAGAAGCTGAATTTATTTCAAGGTTGGGGATTGTCGCGGAAGAAGCGGATGAAACCTGCTTCTGGTTGGACCTAATCATTGAAGGCAATTTATTGCCGGAAGCAAAAGTGCAACCACTACTAAAAGAGGCCGATGAGCTGACAGTCATATTCGTTTCATCAATTAAGACTTCACAGCAGAATCAAAAATCAAAAATCGGAGTTCAAAAATCATGAAAATCCTTGAACTGCGATTTAGGAACCTCAACTCTCTCTATGGCGAATGGGTCATAGACTTCACTGATCCCGAATATGTATCCAACGGCATCTTTGCCCTGACCGGTCCGACCGGTGCGGGTAAGTCGACGATTCTCGATGCCATCTGTCTGGCTCTGTATGGAGCTACACCCCGCCTTGGAAAAATTACCAAGAGCGGGAATGAGATAATGTCTCGCCAGACTGGCGAATGCTACGCAGAGGTACTCTTTGCATCCCAGGCTGGTCGATTCCGTTGTCACTGGGAACAGCGCCGGGCGCGGAAAAAGGCTGACGGCAACCTGCAGGATCAGGAGCACCAGATTGCGAATGCAGATACAGGCAAGCCCATCGAGACCAAAAAGAGCCTTGTCGGTGGAGTCATTGAAGAGAAAACCGGGATGGACTTCGACCGTTTCACTCGTTCCATTCTGCTGGCACAAGGCGGCTTCGATACTTTCCTGAAGGCTGACGCCGAGCAGAAGTCCAGGATACTCGAGCAGATCACCGGCACGGAAATTTATTCAGAAATCTCACGGCGCGTCCATGAGCGCCAGCGTGATGAGCGGGAAAAACTCAACATCCTGAACGCCGAAACATCCGGCATCGTGACTCTGGAGCCGGAACAGGAAAAGGATATGCAGGACGAACTCACGGCCAAGCTGAAACAGGAGACTGAGCTTGCCGGTAAATCAACGGAAACAGGCAAAGCTATCACATGGCTGACCACCATTGAAGACCTGAAAAAAGAGATCCTCAACCTAACAGATGAAGCCGCCAAACTGAAGGCTGACACCGAAGCGTTCGAGCCGGAACGGAGCAAACTTGAACAGGCTTTTAAGGCTGCGTCTCTGGACGGAACATACGTGAGTGTAACATCCCTCCGCAAGCAGCAAGCCGACGATCAGGCTTTTCTGAAAACAGAGGAAGCCGCACTTCCTGAGCTTGAATCATCTGCAAACACACAAACAGAGGCTCTCAAAGCTGCTGAACAGCTCACCCTCAAAGCCAAAGAGGAACTGAAAACGGCAGCCCCGTTGATCCAGAAAATCCGGTCACTTGATCAAAAAATTGCCGAACAGACAAAGGCGGTATCGGAAGGCGCTGATGATTGTACCAAGGAAGCAGGAAAGATTGAGGCCGATAAGCAGGCACGGGTGAAGGAACAGGAAAAACGGACTGCCGCAGAGAAAACGTTGGAGGCTGCAGAGCTGTATCTCAACGAAAACGCCCGGGATGAATGGCTGATCAGTGGACTGGCTGGTGTTGAAGAACAACTCGGCAACCTTCTCGCCAAGCAAGGCGAGATAACACAGAAAGAAGCCGATCTCAAAAAAACCGATACGGCCTTAGCAGATGCCGCAAAGAAACTGGCCGAAGCCTCCAGGCAATGTGGGCTCAAGAAACAGGAGCTTAAGACTGCTGGTAAAAATCTACAGCAAGGAAAGGATGCCCTGAGCGAATTGCTGGGTGACAAGCTGCTCCGGGAATATCGCACCGAGAAGGAGACCCTTCTTCGTGAAATGGCTTTTATCAGGAAAATAGAGGAGCTTGAAAATCACCGGGCCAAGCTGGAAGACGGCCATCCCTGTCCGCTCTGCGGCGCGATCGAGCATCCCTTTGCCGAGGGCAATATTCCGGTTCCAGATGAAATCGAGCAAAAGATCGAAGCACTGACCAAGCTGATTAACGAGGCAGACGAACAGGAAGCAGCCATCAAAAAATTGGAACAGGCGGAAACCACTACCCGTAAAAACCTGAATGACAGCGAGAAGCTGGAAACCGAAGCGATCAATGACAAGAAAGCAGCGGAGAAAGATCTTGCCGGGATGAAGAAAGAACTAGAAAAACTTCGTGCCGAATTTGTCGAACACAGACAAGTCGTTTCCGGTAGACTCGATCCCCTTGGCTATGCCGTGGACTTTGCAGACCCCCAATCTACAATCCGCAATCTGCAATCAAAAATCCAATTATGGCAAGAGCAGGTTAAACAAAAGGCCGACATCGAAAAACAGATTGCCGCTATCGACAGCGAAGTGAAGCGTCTCGATGCCGTGATTGCTACGCAGGTCAAGGCTCTGACTGAAAGACAGGAAACTCTGGAACGACTCAAAAAAGAACTGGCCGACGGAACGGAAGAGCGGAAGCAATTGTATGGCGATAAAAAGCCTGATGATGAAGATGGCCGACTGAACAAAGCCATTGCCGATGCCGAAAAGGCCGAGAAGAAAGCCAGAGACCTGAACACCGAGCTGCAGCAGAAACTGACAGCGGCCAAGACCCATATTGACTTCCTGAAAAAGCGCATCGAGCAAAGAACCCCTGAATTGAAAAAAGCCGAAATCGACTTTTCTGCCGCTCTGGTTCCGGCAGGCTTTGCCGATGAGAAAGCGTTCCTCGATGCCAGACTGTCACATGAAGAACGGGAATTTTTATCTTCCCGGGCCAAGAAGCTCGATGACGCGGGAACAGAGCTTAAAGCCAAACAGAAAGACCGGGAGACGCGTCTGAGCAAGGAGATTGCTAAAAAGCTCACGGACAAGACGCTTGAGGATCTGGAATCGGAGTTCAAAGAATGTGAAGAATCGCTGAAAGAGTTGCGCGATGTCGTTGCCGGTCTCAAACATAAACTGAGTGAAAACAGGGCAGCCAAAGAACGGATAAAAGAAAAGCAGTTCGCCATCGAGGCGCAGAAGAAGGAGTGCCATCGCTGGGAGAAGCTGCATAGCCTCATCGGTTCAGCCGACGGGAAAAAGTACCGGAATTTTGCTCAGGGATTGACTTTTGAGCTGATGATCTCTCATGCCAACCGACAGCTGGAAAAAATGACCGATCGCTATCTGCTGATTAGGGAGGAACAACAGCCATTGGAACTGAGCGTTGTCGATAACTATCAGGCCGGGGAAATCCGCTCGACTAAGAACCTCTCCGGAGGTGAAAGCTTTATCGTCAGCCTGACGCTGGCGTTGGGGCTGTCGAAAATGGCCAGCCGGAAAGTACGGGTTGATTCCCTGTTTCTGGATGAAGGTTTCGGCACCTTGGATGAAGAAGCTCTTGAGACCGCTCTGGAAACATTGTCCGGCCTGCAGCAGGATGGTAAGCTGATTGGAATCATCTCCCACGTATCTGCACTGAAAGAAAGAATCAGCACCCAGATAAACATCACACCAGTCTCCGGTGGCCGCAGCTCGCTGTCTGGCCCGGGGTGTACAAGGGTAAGGGCTGCTACATGACTGATTCCCGATGTCAATATATCGGGCCGTTTTGGCTGATGGAAGGCTTTTAGCCGGGGTTATAGAAAAGCAAAAGCATGAAATGGTAAGAAAGGTATTTCGTCTCGATGATCGTGAGATTGTCCATAAAGCGGCTGCTCAAGCAGAAGCTGAAGGGAGAGACTGCCGAAAAAATCACCGAGCACTTGGTTCCTGCGGTGTATGTTCCATAGTCGCTGACAGGGATGAAGCTCCTGGAACAGTTCGATGACTCAGGTAGGTAGATGGTTTTCGTTATTGATGAATACGGCGAAATCCTCGGTTTGATTACCTTGCAGTATCTCCTGGAGGCTTTAGTCGGTGCATTCAAGTCATGTGATCCAGTGGATGTTTGGGCTGAGCAACGTGAAGACGGTTCCTGGCTGCTGGACGGACTGATTGGTAACGTTGGGATATTACCGAATGGCCGCGTAGGCGTTTGGGACAAACAAGCTAATAGATTGCCATGCAGACTGACGCTGAACTTCAACAGCTTATTCTTGGTATTGCAACAGAAGGTTTCTGGGATTTGAACCTTATTCAAGCTGAGGTATTTCTCAGCTCGAGGTATTGTGAGCTTACTGGTTATAAGCCTGCTTTCGATGATACCATGTCGGCTGAGGGGTATGTGGCACTGAACAGTATACCCGGTGAGCATCGGCAGTTTTTCGATGCGGTTAGACAGCATCTTGATGGTGGTAGCGGAGTGTCGGTATTCTGTTACAGGATGCATACTCCGGACAAGAAGGAACTCTGGATAGAAAGCCGTTGCCGGATTGTTGCTCGTGACAGTGATGGGGTTGTCCAACGAATTGTAGGTTCAGTTGCCAACATCACTTCCAGAATGCAGACGGAACAGGATCTTCAGAGCCTCAATCGTGCGCTTCTGGCTATCACTGCCTGTAATGAGTCGCTCCTGCATGCAGATAACGAACAGGAGCTGCTGCAGGATATCTGCCGCATTGTGGTAGAAACCGGTGGGTACCGGATGGCATGGGTGGGGTATGCAGAAGATGACGAGGTGCAGCATGTCCGTCCGGTTGCGCAGGCCGGGTTTGAAGACGGGTATGTCGAGTCATTGAACATTTCCTGGGCTAATACGTCAAGAGGTCAGGGGCCTACCGGACGGGCGATAAGAACTGGCCAGATCTGTTCTACACAAAATATGCATACTGATCCTCTTTTTGCGCCATGGAGGTCTGAGGCGGAAAAACGTGGTTATGCATCGGCACAGAGTTTCCCCCTTAAAACGGATCAGGGTGTTTTCGGGGCCTTGACGATCTATTCCACGTTGCCTGATGCATTTACCAAGGAGGAAAGTAGCCTGTTGAATACCTTCGCGGGTAATCTCTCCTATGGTATCAGCATGCTGCGTAGCCGAAAAGAGCGTGAACGCGTAGAAAATGAGCTTCGCCAGAGCGAGGCACGATACCGCAGCCTGTTTGAAAACAAGCATACGGTGATGCTGATTATCGACCCGGTCGATGGTCAGATTGTTGATGCTAACCCTGCTGCCGTGAGTTTTTATGGTTGGAGGTATGAGGAACTGTGTGCCAAGAATATCACACAGGTCAATGTACTGTCGCCAGATGAAATTCTCCGGGAGATGAATCGGTCCAGAAAGAGAGAGTGCAACTATTTTGTTTTTCAGCATCGTTTGGCAGATGGATCAGTGCGTGATGTAGAGGTTGTCAGTGGACCGATTTCGATAGAAGGGAAATCTCTTCTCTATTCCATCGTCAATGATATTACGGAGCGCAAGAAGGCTGAAGAGCTCCTGCTCGAAAGCAATTCACGAATGCATTTCATCATGAAGGCAGCCAATGCCGGGCTCTGGGAGAACGAGGTTGCTAGGAAGCACAGTGTCTGGTCAGAGGAAATCTGGCCGTTATTTGGTCTTGAACCCTATAGTTGTGAGCCTTCGTTTGACAACTGGCTGAAGACAATTCTTCCGCAGGATCTGGATCGTGTAAGGGAACAGGTGAGACAGACGCTTGATAACGGTATAGAGTTCAACTGTGTCTGGCGGGTGCAGTACCAGGATGGCTCGCTTCACTGGCTGATGTCAAAGGGAACACCATATTTCGATGAACAGGGCAAGGTGCTCAAGTATGTCGGTATTATTATCGATGTTACGGACAGGAAAATTGAAGAGGAGAAAAAAAGCCAGTTGGAAGCAAGCCTGCGGAAGTCGCAGCGCCTTGAAACCATTGGAACTCTTGCTGGTGGAATCGCCCATGATTTCAATAATATCCTCACTCCTATCCTTGGTTATGCCGAACTCGGAGCGTATGCTCTTTCGAAAAAGGATCCGTTGTATGAATACTTTACGGAAATCATTTGTGCGGCTAAGCGTGCAAGCGCCATGGTTTCGCAAATATTGACATTCAGCCGGGCGCAGGAAAGCACTCCTGTTGCCATGCGTTTGCAGACTGTCATAACGGAAGCCATGAAGCTTCTTCGCCCATCAATTCCCTCGAGTATTACCATTGAGCGAAGGATCGATCCTTTATGCAGCAATATCCTTGCTGATCCATCCCAGATGCACCAGGTTATTCTTAACCTCTGCACCAATGCCTTCCAGTCTATGGAGCAGCATGGTGGTATCATGACCATTGCGCTCAGGGAGCTTGTGCCGGATGAGCATTTACTTGGTCTCGTGCCCAAACTTCAGCGAAAAAAGTATGTTGAGCTCAGTATTTCCGATACAGGAACTGGTATGGATGAGGTTATAATAGAGCGCATATTCGAGCCCTTTTTCAGTACCAAGTCCGTCAATAAGGGTACTGGTTTGGGGCTTTCGGTTGTGCATGGCATTGTCGCCAGTGTTGGCGGGGAAATATGGGCAGAAAGCCACCCAGGCAAAGGAAGTGTTTTTCGTATCTATCTTCCCGTTATTGCTGATCAGATCAAGAAAGATGTGAGTGAGCCGGAGGTGGTTTTCGGCAGTGCCAGGCTGCTGTTTGTTGACGATGAACTTGCAACGCTCAAAATGGTGACGGTGCTGCTTGGCCGGCTTGGTTACCATGTGCAGACCGCAAACTCCCCCTTTGAAGCGATTGAATTGTTCCAGGAACATCCTGAGCGTTTCGATCTTGTGATTACCGATCTGACTATGCCGGAAATGAATGGTATAGAGCTCTCCTCCCGATTAAGAGAGATCTCCCCTGAGCTGCCTGTCATACTTATAACAGGCTATGGTAAGGATATTGAAGATTCCCCGTTACTTGGCAGTAGCGGTATTCATACTATCCTGAAAAAACCGGTTTCGATGATCACGCTCGTTTCCGCTATAAACGAGATCGTAGCAACCCCAGGTTCCTGACTCAAAATATTTTCTGTTAAGTATTTAAAATGCCCGTACGTTGTATGGCAGGAGGTATGAGTGTGTCAGGATTTGGTGTCGAAGTGCCGATTCTGGAGTCGTTACCGGTATCATTATGTTGTTTCGTTTTGAGAAGTTGGCTTGTTTTTGTCTCAAAAGTATACTTTTCTGGCACTCTATAGTTGTTTGCTATTGTGGTGTCCCTCTTTTTTTTAATTTTTTTCGCCCCTTATACAGTATAGCCTCATCCTGTTTCTGCATCCTATGGACTCTCAGTTAGGGAAATGAGTGGCTCAGTTTTTGCACCGCTAGTCGTTAGACAAAAACCGATCACTCATTTAATCCGGGATGCATCATGAGCACGCAACATACAACTCCAGTCGGTACTGTGGTCCAGTTAACAGGAACAGCATGGGCTCGTGCAGAAGACGGCAGCATGCGCCCTCTCCAGCAGGGGGATGTTCTCTATGAAGGCGAAGCGGTCATTACTGCCCATGAGGGGCGCGTAGAGCTGGAGCTTACTGACGGGACCATTTATCCGATTCAGGGCCCGCTTCTTGCAGAGCTGCTTCCCCAGGATGCTGTTGCTTCAGAAGATGATGCCGGGGCTGAAAAGGTTACTGAAGGTGCTGAAAGTGCTGATGATATTGAAGAGGAGATAATCTATGACGGTGTCGGTCAGCCCGAAGACCTGCCGTTGGTTACGCCAGCACCCGTCATTGCTCGCACTGATGGACTGAGCCCGGAACCGAGCGGTTACCTTCGAGTGCTCAAGTCAGACAATATTGCCCAGCTGGAACCGGTCGAGGGTGGTAACAAGTTCGACCTTTCTCCGGTCAATTCGGTTTCTATTGTTGGTAGCTATAATGAAACCATGGGGACCCGTGTAGGCGGATACAATGAGTTTTTTGACGGTAGGGCGACGTACAACCCACGCCTTGCTGTTGGTGTTACATCTCTCGAGACAGATGGCCCTGATGGCGGACGCCAGATTCTCGAGTTTCCTGATGGTGAACGGTCGGTTATTGATACGCAGCCGGAGATCGGTGTTCCTGCACCAGGAGCGGTCGAAGAAAATGATCTTGACCCCAATGGCAGCAAGCAGGATGATGATCCGATAGCTAGCGGTTCACTGGATATCATTCCCGGTGACGAGCCTCTCGATACGCAGATAGTCTCCCCTTTTCCGGCAGGACTGACGTCTGGTGGTGTTCCGCTGAGCTATAGTCTCAGTGCTGACGGGCATACACTGACTGCTACCGCTGATGGTGCTCCTGTCTTTACTGTTGTGATCAATGATCCCTCCTCTCCCGACGGAGCACAGACTTATACCTTTACCCTGCAGGGACCGCTCGATCATCCGGATGCAGATGGTGAGAACACCATGGAGCTGACCTTTAATTTTACAGTTGTTGATGACGATGGTGATGCTGCTTCGTCGACTTTTGTGGTGACGGTGGTGGATGATCTGCCTTATGTGGAGGGGGAAATTCCTGTTGCAGCGGTACAGGAAGATGCACTCGATAATTACGATACCGCTACAGGTTTTGGTTCTTCAGGAAATCCTGATGATGCCGGTGACACGACAGTCGCAACCGGCAGTGTTGCTCCTCTGTTCAAGAGCGGTGCAGATGTGCCCCTGAGTTTTTCGCTGACTGATAACACCTCAAGCCTTCCTTCGCTTGAGTCGAAAGGCCAGCCAGTCAGTTACCAGGTGGTTGGCAATACACTGTATGCGTATGAAAATATTGGTGGCGGAGCAGGATACGATGATGGCACGGACCGTCCGGTGTTTACCCTCGAATTAGCAACAAACGGTGATTACACGTTCACGCTGCTGGATCAGCTGGATCATCCTGATGGATCGGGAGATGACGGGGTCATCGAAATTGATTTCACATCACTTCTTGTAGCAACCGATTTTGATAATGATCCGGTAATTGCAGACGGTGGGTTTCTTGTCAATGTCGAGAATGACGTGCCGGTAGCTGTTGAGGCACGGCCGATTATTGCGAAAGTTGATGAAGATACCCTTTCAAATTATGACTCGGATACAGGTTTCGGGTCAGATGGTAATCCAGATCAGGATAATGACGGGACTGTTAGTTCCGGTAGCATTGCGCAGCTTTTCCTGGCAGGAGCTGATGAACCGTTGCGCTATGTGCTGAACAGCGATACGTCTTCTTTACCCGATCTCACTTCTAAAGGTGATGCTATTTCTTATGCTGTCGATGGTGAGAGGCTGTATGCATATGTCGATATCGATAGTGTGCTAGGTTATGATGCAGAGGTGGACAGGCCGGTGTTTACCGTCTATATCAAGGAAACTACAGGTGAAGGCACGTTCACACTCCATGATCAACTGGATCATGATCCCAATCATCCTAATGTATCAGGAAGTGGTGATGATGAAGTCCTGACCATCGACCTTACTGGCATTATCAAAGTCTATGATGCTGATAATGATGAAGTGCAGTTGAATGCGGGACAGTTCCAGGTACAGATTGAAGACGACGTGCCGGTAGTGGCAGCTGAAGCCAGCGAGACAAAGAAAGTGTATGAAGATGCGCTGACGACGGCAGGTGATGCTGATCTCTCTGAAGGCAATGACGATACCGGTGCAGTGAAGAGTGTGACCGGCAGTATCAAGAGCCTGTTCACGGTAGGTGCAGATG
>Ga0272444_10000665_pt1 | contig 35403 bp, 28 predicted proteins | sample SSMForm13_FD_201033 | JGI IMG/M metagenome (GOLD analysis project Ga0272444, IMG submission 201033) | Marine sediment archaeal communities from Little Sippewissett salt marsh, Falmouth, MA, United States - SSM-Form-13 | ecosystem: Environmental > Aquatic > Marine > Wetlands > Sediment ...
ACAACTTCGATCCGCAAATCCAGATCCTGTACCGCGTCCCTCAAAAGATGAAGCAATACCACCGAATCGACCCCCCCGGAAACGGCAACAAGGATTTTGGCCGCCGCCGAAGAACAATATTTCGCAATAAATCCTGTCAGATCTGATCTATTCATCGCAGTAAACGCCAAAGGCTCCAAAACCGATCAGCAATAAACCCTACAATTCCAAAACTCAGGCAACTATAAACGAAAAAAGTCCTTCCTGATAGCAGGAAGGACTTCAAAATGGTGGCGGTGCAGAGATTCGAACTCCGGACACTGCGGATATGAGCCGCATGCTCTAACCAACTGAGCTACACCGCCGAATTTATCTCAACCTCCAAGCGGAGGAATTTTTCTTGGTTGCGGGAGAGGGATTTGAACCCCCGACCTTCGGGTTATGAGCCCGACGAGCTACCAGACTGCTCCATCCCGCGACACGAGCACTGGAAAATAATCTTCCGGACTGTAATTGTCAAGTAAAAAATCGGGGGACTTAAGCCTCAAATCCTTACTTCTGACGGGACACGAAGCCCTTCATCTGCTCTTTATCCTCTAATATTTTCAGGGCCTCTTTTGCCTTGGCAACATCAGCGTAGGGCCCGATACGGACGCGATACCACAAACCCTTGGCTCCCAGATCCGCCTCAACAACAAATGCAGGATAATCCTTATCGAGCATTTTCTGTTTCAGGGCAATGGCATCGCTTGCCGAATTGAAAGAGCCAACCTGTACCGCATGAGATCCTTTTTCTACAACCCGCGGCATGGATTGATTCTTCATCTCCGCGACGTCATCAGCCGGAGGCGGGGAGGCCGCTTCAGGAAGAGGAGTCTTCGCAACCTGTGCATCCTTTTTAACAATAGGCTGCTCCGGCAAATCGACCGGCGGTTTTATAACGGCTTCCGTTGCCGGCTTTTCTGCTTCAGGAGCCAGGTTGATGCCACTCCCCAAAGGTGCTGCTTCCTTTGCCAGGTTATCGTAAAAACTTAATTTTGTTTCCTCTTCAACTGGAGAGTCCGCTATTTCCTCACCCCCAGTCTCGGGGTCGACTTCAGGTTTCTGGACGGGCACAGGAGCTGGAGCCGGGGCTTGAGCGACCAAGACCTTTTCAGTTTGTTTCAGCTTGTGCGCAAAATCTCTTTCTGCTCCTCGTCGACCAACAATAACCCCGAGAGTAAAACTGGCTAAGGAGACCACGAGCACCAGGACCAGAAGAATAATCGCCTGTCTTTTCTCCATACGCCTCTGAGTTCGCGTTTTCGCCGTACCTTTCATAATTCCCCCATATACATCAGCTGCTCAAGAACCCCTCAATGTTTATTGAAATAAGCCTAACAGAACTTTACGAGTCACATTTTTTCCGGGGTCGTCAGACCCATCAATGTCAAAGCATTCGCCAAAACACGACGCACGGCATTGACCAAATAGAGTCTGGCCTGAGTCGTTTCCGTATCGTCGACCAGAACCCGGTGCTGATTATAGTAGCTATGAAACTGAGCAGCAAGATCCTGAAGATAAAATATAACCCTGTGCGGTTCGTAATTCGAAGCTGCCCCAGATATAGCCTCAGGATAGCGTGCCAGATGCTTGGCGAGAGCCAACTCTTCATCCAACTCCAAGCGGCTGAGATCACACCCACCCGGCGTGGGAAGGTCGATCCCGGCTTCCTGGGCATTGCGGTTGATACTACAGACCCGCGCATGCGCATATTGAACATAATAGACCGGATTGTCGCTGTTCTGTTGTTTAGCCAGCTCGAGATCAAAATCCAGCTGGCTGTCACAACGCCGCATCAAGAAGAAAAAACGACAGGCGTCACTGCCAACCTCATCAATGACTTCTCTCAGGGTAATGAAATTCCCGGACCTTTTCCCCATAATGTAGGGTTTGCCGTCACGGAGCAGGTTGACCATCTGAATCAACAGTACTTCCAGATCTTCCGGCGGATGACCCAATCCGGCCAGCATTGCCTTCATTCTCGGGATATAACCATGATGATCGGCTCCCCAGACATCAATGACACGATCAAAACCACGATCAAACTTTTCCATATGGTAGGCGACGTCGGAAGCAAAATAGGTATAACTCCCGTCCGACTTGATCAAAACCCGGTCTTTATCATCCCCGAACTCCGTCGTCCTCAACCAGAGAGCGTCATCCTGAGTGAAAGACAGATTCTTCTGTTTGAGTTTCGCCAGCTCCTGCTCAACCATGTTCCTGTCATACAGACTTTTTTCGCTGTACCATTGATCAAAGTGGATTCCGAATACCTGCAGATCAGTTTCAATCCACTTGAGAACTTCTTTCACCCCGAAACGGGCACAGATGTCTATCGCCTCAGCCTCAGCAACGCCCTGCAAGGCCCCCAGCTCCGTGCTTAATTTCAGTGCCAGATCAACAACGTATTGTGCTTGATACCCATCCTCCGGGAAAACAATCTTTTCCCCCTGAAGCTCGCGCAGACGTAAAAGAATCGATCTTCCGAGAGTCTGCACCTGATTCCCGGCATCATTGACATAATATTCCCGCTGAACGTCATAGCCCGCAGCCTGTAATACGGAGGCCAAAGCATCGCCGACTACGGCTCCACGACCATGACCAATGTGCAGAGGCCCCGTCGGGTTGGCGCTGACAAATTCAACCTGGATTTTTGTTCCATTCCCGGCAACGCTACGGCCATAGTCTTTTCCCTGCAGCATAATCTGGTCGAGAACCTCATACCAGCAAGCGGACTGCAAACGGAAATTTATAAATCCCGGCCCGGCGATTTCAACTTTTTCGCATAGAGGGTTGGTCTTAAGAAACTCAGACAACACTTCAGCAATCTGCTTGGGAGCTTTACGCTCAACCTTGGCCAAGGTCATCGCAAGATTGGTTGAAAAATCACCGTGCTGGGGGTTTTTGGGAACTTCCAATTGAACTTCATCAGGCACAGAGCCGGATGACAAACGTCCTTCCGCAAAGCATTGTTCCAAAGCTGAGCGTATCGCCAAACGTAATTGTTCTTTCATTATTCTACAGCCTTTTCATCCTTACTGCCGACATCCGGGAGATGATAGATCAGTTCTCCCTCTCGGACCATACCCAGTTTTGTCCGGGCCAGTTGCTCCCAGTAATTTTTGTCTTTCTGTAAACGCTCAATCTCAAGCTTCAACTGTACCTGTTGTTGTTTCAATTCCGCGAGCTGCTGCTGTAACCCTTCCTTCTGCTCCTGTGCTTGTAGAATTCGCAGCACGCCGCGGTTACCGAAAACAGCATAGGTAAACATCAGACAGATAATGATCAGTAAGCTGATTGTCAGCAGGTTTTTTCTTCCGGGTGTTGCCGACTCGCTGGAACTCGTCAATCAAGCCTCACAAAAATAAATAGCAACCAGATTTTGACAGGAACGCAGGGTCGCATGCCGCAATAAGAAGGTCAACTCATTTTCGTTGTCAGCATCAGCACTAAATACCGCCCAGATTTCCACCGACACCGCCAACGGAACCGATCCCTCGCATCGTAAATGTGAGCATGATGGACCGATCTTCCTCGTGTTCTCGATAAGACATATCTGCGCTCCAGCACTGCTGCCGGTATTCGACCCGAACGACCTGCTCCAGCTGTTCCTCTTCGGTTAAATCGTAGCGCTGTTGATAATGGAAATAAACAGGCTTTAGGAAAGCGACGCTTAAATCCAGTTCAGCATATTCGATGTCTTCAGCCTGATCATAGCGATAATCAGCGCTCATTGTGTTTCCATTTTGATCAGCGATATCAACCTCAGCAGACAGCTTAGTCCAATCACCATTATCGATATCGAAGGTTGTGTCGGTCTCCAGAGCCAACCAGGAAAAAGGCAACAGCTTTGTTTCAGCCCTCACGGCACCGAAGCGCTCACCGCTCGCTTCATCGGTCAGGTCATAACTTTGTGACAGCCGCAGGTAGAGCAGCTCTCGATAAGCCGGGTCCCTTTCTTCGGCATCGAAGCGCGCGGTCAACCGCTGAACCAATGCATATTCGAAACGATTCGCTTCCGCGATCCGGTCATCACTATCAAAATGAGGCAAGTGCTCCTGCTCCACCTCAGGGATGTATATGTATTTAACTTCAGGTTCGACGGAGTGTCGAAGTTTGCTGATGCTCCCAAATCCCTGATGATAAATTCTCTGCAGCCTTGTACTCACTTTGGTGGAAAACTCGGGAAGGCCCTCGTCCTGCTGGCCGCCACCATCGCTCAAGCCCCAATAAACCCGTTCACGGTAGGCGACCTCCGGCTCAACATTGATCACATCCCAAGGTTGCAGGCTGGCGGAGAGAAGCGGTCTCACCATCAGGCGCTCACCCGTCAAACCTTCACGCCGCCAGAAATGCGTATATTCGTTTTCCAGAGAATAGTAGAAGATTGAATCCTTAAAGCGCTTACGTGTCACGTCAAAGGTAATTCGTGGCAACAACTGCAACGTTGTCGGATCATCGGTTTCGAGATCCTTGGTATACTTCAACAATCCCACCAGATTGGACTTTCCCCAACTTTTACTCAAAGACAGAATCGACTGAACTTTATCCTTGTTATAGTCTTCAGCGACCTCACCAAAATCGTCAAAGTATTCATCATCATTGACATATTCGGCATCTACAGACATACGAACCTGCCAGGGCAGCACTCCGTCATGCTGCCATTCGAGCGCATAACGTTCCTCATCTACGATGGTCCCGTCCACCTGATCGACATCGATATGGTAGGCACGAGCTTCGCCGGCATTGTCCTGACCAAAGATGTAACGGTATTCCAATCCTTTGCCGACGCCCATCTCGGTCAGGTAATCAACAAACAGAGTCGCATCCTGGTTGACCCCGAGAACCTGATAATAGGCCCCACTATATTGGAATCCCCGCTTATCGGAGTATCCGACCCGTGGTATCAACAATCCGGATTCACGCTCCGTTTTTGCCGGATAAATCATGTAGGGAAAATAGAGAGAGGGAATATTCTTCAGATAAAAAACCATATTGCGGGCACGGGCATAACCACCCAGGGTGACATCCATCTTGCTGGCACCAAACTTCCAGGAAGGCACATCTCCGTCACAGGTGGTGAAGGTTCCCTGCTCTATATGATACTCATTCTCACCACGCCGCTCGATGCTTTCGCCCTGGACATGAAGGTTCTCATCACGAAGAAAAATCCGGCCCTTCTCAACCGTCCCGGTACCCGTCAGCAGATTATAGGAGGCTTTGGAGCCTGACAACTCCTCATCAGGAGAGATAAGCCGGACATCGCCTTGCGCATCAATCTGCCCACTCTGCTGATTCCACTGAAGGGCCTGACCACGCACCTCCAAATCCCCCTGGGTCAGACGCACATCCCCGGTCGCCCTGTAGACACCCTGGTCACGATCATAAGCCAGCTGATCGGCCTCAATTTGAACCGGGATGTCTGCCTCACCGACCTGATCCCAGTCGGCAGCCATCAGCAGGCAAGGCCATAGTCCGAAGAACAGAAGTGAAAAAACTCTCAAAAACATACCAGGTCCAAACAAAGCCATTACACCACAATCGCCAGAGGATCAGTTTCAGACAGCAGCATTTCACGCACGCAAGCGACAAGGAACAGAGAACCGGCAACCAGAATGCTTTCACCCGGCCTGCGATGTTCCAAAGCCGCATTAAAAGCATCACGCGGGTCCTCATACGCGGACGCCAGAATACCTGAGTTTTTAGCCATTTGCACCAGTTTTTCCGGAGCTACGGACTTATCCACCGGCGCATGCGTCGCATAGATCCGGTGGGCAAAAGGCAGCAGCATTGCCAACATATCTGCGTAGGCTTTATCCTCCTTGCAGCCGAGGACCAGATGAACATCATGCAAATCTGCACGCTTTAAATATCTTGCCAGGGTTGCCGCACCTGCCGGATTATGGGCACCGTCAACCAGAACCTTGCCCGGCAGCCATTCCAGCCGTCCAGGCCAGCAGACGCTTTCCAAGCCCTTTTTTATGCTCTTCCGATCGATCTGCAAACCGCATCGACTGAGAAAAGAAACAGCAGCAACAGCCAGAGCCAGATTCTGTCGCTGATTGTCGCCGAGAAGCATTGGCTCAATGAACTCCAAGTCCATGAAATCATCTTTGAAACACAAAAAACGCCCACGATCTTCCCAATCAAATTCACGCCGCCCCAACATCAGAGGCACATTCAGTCCGGCAGCACAATCGCTCAAAACGGCTGCAACTTCAGGAACCTGTTCAGCACTGACCGCCGGGACTCCCGCTTTGAAAATCCCTGCTTTTTCCATCGCGATCTGGGACAGCGTTTCCCCGAGATAAGCCGTATGATCCAAACCGATCGACGTCAGTACGCAGAGTTCAGGGTTAACAACGTTGGTCGCGTCCAGCCTCCCGCCCATTCCCGTTTCCAGAATCGCCCATTCCGTACCATGGCGTTTAAAACTCAGCAGAGCCATAGCCGTGGTAAACTCAAAAAATGTTGCCTGTATTTCTTCCGCGACCGGGCGCAGCTCTTCTATCAACTGAACAACTTCGCCTTCATCGATCTGGCTGGTATTGATGCGAATCCGCTCGGTAAAATTGTGAAGGTGGGGCGAGGTATACAAACCGGCTGAGATACCAGCCGCGTGGAAGATACTGGCAAGAGCTGCTGCAGTGGAGCCCTTACCATTTGTTCCGGCAATATGGATGATACGTAATGAATCCTGCGGATTCCCTACCCGGTTTAACAATGTCCGGATATTTTCCAGACCAAGCTTTATACCAAAAAACTGCAGCCCGTAGAGATAGTCCAGGCTCTCACGGTAGCTGTGCTGCATCGACGTTTAACTTCTGGTGAAAATACGTAACAGCTGGGAAAGCTTCGCTTTCATTTCTTTACGTGGGACGATCATGTCAACCATCCCATGTTCCAACAGGTATTCCGAACGTTGAAAACCTTCGGGTAATGTCTGTCGGATTGTCTGTTCTATAACACGCGGACCTGCGAACCCGATCAGAGCACGTGGCTCAGCGATATTCAGGTCTCCAAGCATGGCAAAACTGGCCGTCACACCACCAGTCGTCGGATCGGTCAGAATGGAAATAAATGGAATACCAGCGGCCTTCAGCTTGGCCAATGCTGCACTGGTTTTAGCCATTTGCATCAATGACATGATACTTTCCTGCATGCGTGCACCGCCGGAGGAGGAAAACACCAGAACCGGGGCATTCGTTTCCAACCCTTTCTCGATAGCCCGGGTGATTTTTTCACCAACCACGGAACCCATACTGCCGCCCATGAAGGAGAAATCAAAGACGGCAACAACAACCGGCAAGCCATCAAGCAGACCCTCACCACAAATGACGGCGTCCCCATCACCAGCTTTTTTGACGGCCGCCCGGATACGCTCCTTATATTTTTTTGAATCTTTAAAATCGAGGAAATCGACGGACCGCAGTTGCGCGTCCATCTCGACAAAGGTTCCTTCATCCAGGACCAGGTCGATCCGTTCACGCGCCCCGATACGGAAATGATAATCGCATTTGGGACAGACATTCAGGTTGCGCTCGATTTCTTTGGCGTAAATAATTTCCTGACAGTTCTTGCATTTTGACCAGACGCCTTCCGGCACCTGCACGTTTTTCTTTTCAACGGAAGCGGTCAGCGCCTTTTTTTTACGAAACCAAGCCATAGATGATCCTTTAGATTTTTATAACACGGAAATTCAGAGCCACTACAATCACGGCTTCATATTTAGCGAACAGCAGAGAGCCCGTGCTTAAGCGCGGAAATAAAATCACTCACTCTGGAGATCAACATCTCATCCTGTCCGTACTCTTCAATTATTTTAACCAATGCGCTGCCAACAACAACCCCGTCAGCAAATTCACCGACGGCTTTCGCGTCCTCAACTGTCGTAATTCCAAAGCCGACGCCGACAGGCACCTTGGTCAATTTTTTTAAATTTTCAACAGCGGCCCTGATATCCTCAGGCGCGACTTTCCGTGCGCCGGTGACTCCGGTCATTGAGACATAATAAAGATAACCCTGGGCCAGAGAGGCCAAACGGGCCATCCGTTCCGGAGGCGTTGTGGGAGCCAGCAGGGTAATCAGAGAGATTCCCGCCTGAGCCACAATCTGCGCAATTTCATCGACCTCCTCCGGTGGCAGATCAACCAGCAGCAAGGCATCAACGCCCGCGCTTGAAGCGTCCTGGGCAAAACGTTCAATACCATAACAGAAAATTGGATTGTAGTAACCCATCAACACCAGGGGAATCTGTGATTCCAGGCGAATCTCCGCAACGAGATTCAAAACTTTCGCCACGGTTGCCCCTCCGGCCAGGGCTCTCTCCGAAGCGGCCTGGATCGTCGGCCCGTCAGCCATAGGATCGGAAAAGGGCATGCCCAGTTCAATCAGGTCAGCGCCGGCGCTTTCCAGTGTTTTCACCAGCTGTTGCGTCTTGGCAAAATCAGGGTCACCGGCAGTGATAAACGGGATGAGAGCAGTTTCGCCGCGCTGCTTTAATAGAGCGAATGTGTCGTCAATGCGTGACATTTTCAATCAATCTCTTCTGAGAAGTTCCAGACCTTGAAGATATCGGCCCAAACGTTAGTTTTAATAGATCATCCACCTAAGTTTCAACCTTTTTCATAACAGCGGCAAAAACCACACGGGACACTAGGGCTCATCAGCACTCGAAACCTGAGGATCAGATGTTTTTTGTGATGTCGGCTTGTTCTTCGGTCGTCTCCTCGGCCGCCGACGCTTTTTCTGTCCCGGGGGCTTCTCCACTGGAGGTCGTTTGCGTTTCGGCTGCGCCCGTTTATAAGTAAAACAGAAGTCGTCGTCCGCAGGCATCTGGCTCGCAATTTTAAACCCGAGATAGTCTTCTATGTCCTCGATAACATAAACTGTTTCTTCATCGGCAAAGCTGATCGCCCTGCCCAGAGCACCGGCCCTTGCCGTGCGCCCGATCCGATGCACATAGTCCTCTCGATCCTGAGGCAGATCATAATTCACAACATGGGTCACACCATCGACATGGATTCCGCGCGAAGCGACATCCGTTGCAACCAGGTGGGTCAAACTACCAAGTTTGAACTGATCGAGAATCCGCATTCTCTTTTTCTGGGGAATATCTCCCGAGAGAACGGCGCTGGCTACGCCATTCGCCTGTAACAAAGCATTCAAGCGTTCGGCCTCGATCTTGGTGTTAACAAACAACATCACCCTCTCGACTCCGGTCTCCTTCTTCAACAAACCGAGCAGCAGGGCAAATTTTTCCCGCCTGGACACATGATAGAGGGTCTGATCGATGCCGTCAGCAGCCACCTGCTCCGGAGCGATTTCAACCTTTTCCGCCAGATCCATGAATTCGTATGCCAATTCCATCACCTGGGCTGACAGGGTCGCTGAAAATAGCATGGTCTGACGTTTTTCAAAGGGCGGAAGTTTGCGCAGGATGTAGCGCAGGTCTTTGATGAACCCCATATCGAACATGCGATCAGCTTCATCAATCACCAGGGCTTCAACCCGGCCCAGCGAAAACACCCTCTGTTTAAAGTAATCGATCAAACGGCCAGGCGTCGCGACAATAATGTCGACACCGTCTTTCAGTGCCTGTCGCTGTTTTTCATAATCGACACCACCGAAAATAGGCTGAACTTTCAGTCCGGTCCTCGCTCCCAACAATTCAGCATCTTTGCAGATCTGGACGACCAGTTCACGGGTTGGAGCCATCACCAGAGCACGCGGGTTATTACTGGTGTCTCTGGAACTGGACAATAATCGGCAAAACAGCGAGATGAGAAATGCAGCCGTCTTACCGGTTCCCGTCTGAGCCTGCGCAGCAACATCTTTTCCCGCCAGGGCCAGGGGGATTGATTCTTCCTGAACCGGTGTCAGATCCTCAAAGCCAGCAGCGGTAATACCTTCCCGAACAACATCAGGCAGAGCCAGTTCAGTAAATTTCATGACAGATCCACATTCAGGGCTTCTGCAACCGTGTGGATATCTTTATCGCCACGACCCGACAGATTGACCAGGATGATTTTATCAGACGACATGACGGGGGCCAACTTCATCACCTCCGCAATGGCATGAGCACTTTCCAGCGCCGGGATAATCCCCTCGGTCTGGGTCAGCGTCCGGAACGCTTCAAGGGCCTCCTGGTCTGTGACCGAGACATATTCCGCCCGTTTGATATCATTCAGGAGAGCGTGTTCAGGTCCGACCCCGGGATAATCAAGCCCTGCGGAAATCGAATGAGCATGTTGAATCTGGCCGTCTTCGTCCTGTAACAGATAGGTCTTATTGCCATGTAGCACCCCGGGCGCCCCGGCGGAAATAGAAGCCGCGTGTTTTCCCGTTGTGACACCCAGACCCGCAGCCTCAACTCCGATCAATCTCACGGAGGGTTCATCAAGAAACGGATAGAATAAGCCCATGGCGTTAGACCCTCCGCCGATACAGGCGATGGCGACATCGGGCAAACAGCCCTCCAACTCATTCAATTGCTGTTTCGCTTCCTCACCAATCACAGATTGAAAATCACGGACCAGCATTGGATACGGGTGTGGACCGGCAACCGTACCGATGACATAAAAAGTATCGCGGACATGAGTGACCCAGTGGCGCAAAGCATCGTTCATGGCATCTTTGAGTGTCGCCGTACCGCTGGTCACCTCGGTGACCTTCGCTCCCAGCAACTTCATACGGAACACATTCAGCGCCTGTCGCCGGATATCTTCCTTCCCCATGAAGATTTCACATTCCAAACCGAAGAGCGCGGCGACGGTCGCCGTAGCGACACCATGCTGACCGGCCCCGGTTTCGGCAATGACCCTTTTCTTCCCCATCCGCCGCGCCAGCAAAACCTGCCCGACGGTATTATTAACCTTGTGCGCTCCGGTGTGATTCAAATCCTCACGTTTCAGATAAATCTTGGCTCCACCCAAATCCTCACTGAGTCTCCGGGCATAGTAAAGCGGGCTCGGTCGACCGACATAATGCTGCAGATAATATTCGAATTCCTTCTGGAATTCAGGATCCTGACGAGCGTCTGCATATGCCTGCTCCAATTCCAGCAAGGCAGGCATCAAAGTTTCAGCGACGTATCGCCCACCATACTGACCGAAATGTCCCTGTTCATCAGGGTATTGATATTTCATTGCTGTTTCACCTGATTGATAAATTGAATGATTTTTTGATGATCTTTACGCCCCGGGCTCTCTTCCACCCCGCTGGACACATCCACCGCATAAGGATGAACCTGATGAATCGCCTCAGCGACATTGTCAGGATTCAACCCCCCGGCCAGAATCAGTGGCTTGGTTCCGGTCAGTTTTTTTGCCAGTTGCCAGTCAAAACTCTTGCCACTGCCACCATATTGTCTTCCACTCCAGGCATCCAGCAAAAGAGCCGACACAGGATAATCATCAGCCCCTTTGAGCGATTCCTCATTCTTCACCCGGAGAGCTTTGATCACCCGGCACTCATCCAGTCGGCAATCTTCCGGGCTTTCATCGCCGTGAAACTGGACGACCTGCAAACGCGTCATCATGATGATCTGGCGTACCCTGTCCAGAGGTTCATTGACAAAAAGTCCTACCGTCGTCACAAAAGGGGGAAGTAGAGACAGTATCTGCTGAACCTTGAGAGGCGTAACATAACGGGGACTTTTTTCATAGAACACAAAACCCAGAGCATCGGCCCCGGCAGCAACAGCAGTGAGGGCATCCTCAATATTGGTGATCCCGCAGATTTTAACCCGGACTTCCGCCATTCCCTTATATTTCTCCCAGAAGAGATCTCAACTTCCCCGCAATATCAGCTTCGCGCATCAAACTTTCACCAACCAGAAAAGCTCCTGCTCCGGCAGCGCTTAACTTTTCAATATCCTGACGTGAATGAATCCCGCTTTCGGAAACAGCCACCTGCTCTGCCGGTATCGTCCCGGCCAACTTTGCCGTCACGGCAATATCCGTCTCAAAGGTTTTCAGATCACGATTATTAATCCCGATCAGATCAACCGGCAGTTTGAGAGCACGTTCAAGTTCTTCGGAATCATGTATTTCCAGGAGCGTATCCAGGCGTAGTTCTCGCGCCAGATGTGCCAACTCTCTCAACATTATATCATCGAGAGCAGCGGCAATCAGAAGAATCGCATCCGCACCGGCAACCCGGGCCTCATAGACCTGATAAGGATCAATGATAAAATCTTTCCGTAACAAAGGCAGTGAAACCTGTTCCCGAATCAGTCCAAGATAGCGCAAATGGCCATAAAAGAACTGTTCATCCGTTAAAACGGAAAGACAGGTTGCCCCAGCCTGCTGATAAATCTCGGCAATGTCCAAAGGATCGAAATCCTCCCGGATGATCCCTTTTGACGGCGAACCCTTTTTGACTTCAGCAATCAATGCCGTCCCGCCCGAGTCGCGCATCGCCCTCAACGAACGGGCAAAGCCGCGCGGCTGATCTTCCAGATCTCCGACCCGGCGCGCCATGGCTTCCAGGGACTGGCGGTTTCGCGCCGCGGCAACCTCTTCCCGTTTGGTTTGCAGAATTTTATCTAAAATCATAAATAGTTTCGTAAAAATTTTGCTTAGCCATCATTGGTTCGTCATCCGCACCAGATCTTCCAACGTTTTTGCCGCACGTCCTTCGTCTATCGCCGCGGCAGCGACTTCAATCCCGGCATCAACATCCGCGGCAAGACCCGCCGCAACCAGAGCGTAAGCTGCATTTAAAAGAACAATATCGCGCTTCGGGCTCTTCTCTCCAGCCAGGATCCCGGTAATGATATCAGCATTCTGTTGTGCGTCACCCCCCTGCAAATCTTCCAACAGACAACGCTTGAAGCCGAACTGCTCAGGCTCAATCGTCTGGACCTCGACAGTATTACCGCTGATCGCCGCAATCAGTGTCGGTCCGGTCAGGGTGATTTCATCCATTCCATCACTTCCATGCACGACAAAACCACGTCGGCAACCCAGGTTCAGCAGGACCCTGGCCAGGGGTTCAACAAGGTCATCACGATAAACACCAAGAACCTGGCGGTTTGCCCCGGCTGGATTGGTCAACGGACCGAGGATATTGAAAATCGTCCTGATCCCGATCTCGCGCCGCGGCCCGATGGCATGTTTCATCGCACCATGCAATGCCGGGGCAAAAAGAAAACCGACGCCGATGTGCTCGATACACTCGGCAACCTGTTCCGGGGGCACATCGAGTTTGACCCCTAACTTTTCAAGGACATCGGCACTGCCACAGGAAGAAGAAACACTCCGATTTCCATGTTTCGCGACCTTCACGCCACAAGCAGCCACGACGAGGGCAACTGAGGTTGAAATATTAAAACTGCGTGTCCCGCTCCCTCCGGTCCCGCAGGTATCCAGAATCGTCTCACGGTCGATATTGATCTCATCGCGATCGATATCGACAACATCACCGACCCTGATCGGCGTTGCATGGGCACGCATGACCCGTGCGGCACCGACAATTTCAGGGATTGATTCTCCCTTCATCCTCAACGCCGTGATGAACGCCCCGATCTGGGCCGGTGTCGCTTCACCACCCATAATCTGGTTCATCGCATCGATCATTTCCAGCTCGTTGAGATCCTGCCGTTCGACCAACTTAGCGATAGCCTCTTTCAACACAATTCCGACCTCCAATCAGGATATTCTGATGAAATTGTTGAGCAAATCTTTCCCTTCGGTCGTCAAAATCGATTCCGGATGAAACTGCACACCCCAGACCGGAAGATCCTTGTGCTCCAGACCCATGATCTCCCCTTCCGCTGTCCAGGCCGTAACCTTCAGACAATCGGGAAAACTGTCCCTTTCCGCGATCAACGAATGATAGCGTGTCGCGATAAAAGGATTCGACAACCCCTGGTAAAGCGTACTGTCATCATGCTCAATCGGGCTGGTTTTGCCGTGCATCAAACGATCCGCCCGAACCACACGTCCGGCAAACGCCTCTGTAATCGCCTGATGACCGAGGCAGATTCCCAGTATCGGTATTTGACCGGCGAATTCTTGTATTGCCGCGACCGAAATACCGGCCTCTTTCGGCGTACAAGGTCCCGGGGAAATAACCAGGCGCCGGGGCTCCAGATTCTCTATATCCCGGCAGTCAAGCTTGTCGTTCCTGATCACTTTGACCTCTTCACCCAGCTCCATAAAATATTGCACCAGGTTGTAGGTAAAAGAATCATAATTATCGATCATTAACAGCATGGTCAAACTGTCCTGTCTGTTCAGCAAAGGCCGCGGTTGGCCATTTCTATTGCACGCTTCACCCCGCGAGCCTTGTTCAGTGTTTCCTGGTATTCCATTTCAGGGTCGCTGTCCGCAACAATACCCGCCCCGGCCTGAAGGTAAAAACGCTCTTTTTCGATCTGCAATGTGCGGATAGCGATCGCCAGGTCCATGTTGCCGCTGAAAGAAAAGTAACCTATGGCACCCCCATAAATCTCTCTGCGCTCCGGTTCAAGTTCGTCAATGATCTCCATAGCACGAATCTTGGGCGAACCGGACAATGTCCCGGCGGGAAATGCCGCTTTGAAAACATCAAAACAATCGAGCTCGGGACGTAACTGACCACGCACATTTGAAACAATGTGCATGACATGTGAATAGCGCTCAACAACCATCAGCTCACTGACTTCAACCGTACCGCCGACAGCCACCCGTCCGACATCATTGCGGCCCAGGTCAACCAGCATGATATGTTCCGCCCGTTCTTTGGGGTCCGCCAGCAGCTGTTTTTCCAGCGCCAGATCTTCTTCCCGGGTTTTCCCGCGCGGCAGAGTTCCGGCGATCGGACGCACATCAACCTGGCGCCCCTCCTTGCGCACCAGCACTTCAGGTGATGCGCCGACAACAACGGAATCACCAAAGCGTAGAAAGAACATATAAGGAGAGGGATTGATCGTCCTCAGGGCGCGATAGATATCAAAAGGGTCACTTTTCAACACCCCGGAAAAGCGCTGAGAGATAACAACCTGAAAGATATCCCCGGCGCGAATATATTCCTTGCAACGCTCGACGGCCTGTTTGAACCCTTCACGGGTAAAGTTGGCCTGCAGATCCTGTTTTCCATCCTGGTCTTCCTCATCGCATTGCAGCGCCAGCGGTTGCCGCAGCAACTCCAGCATCTCAGCGATCTGCTGCTGTGCATGAGCATAGGCAACGGAGGGGTCATCTCCCTCCTGAAGATGAACATTACTGACCAACTTGATCTTCTGGCGCATATTATCAAAGATCAGCAGTCGCTCAGTAAACATGAAGCAGGCGTCCCAGCCATCAATCTGACGCGGGTTAGTATCGGGCAGATCCTCAATAAAACGGACCATATCGTAACCAAGGTAACCAACGGCGCCACCAAAAAAACGCGGCAGGTCATCCAATTCAACCGGCCTGTAAACAGCCATCAGTTCACGCAGCTTATCTATGGGATTATCCACTTCGCCCGAATCAACAACCTCACCGGCGGAAGCAACCTCGAAATAGCGTCCCCGACAGCGATACACCCTTGAAGGCCCACTGCCGAGAAATGAATAGCGCGCCCATTTTTCACCACCTTCAATGGATTCAAGCAGAAAAGCGGTCTTACCGTCATCAATCTTACGAAACGCTGAAACAGGGGTTTCCATATCAGCGAGTATCTCGCGATAGACAGGGATCAGGTTGCCCTTTTGAGACAACCGGTGAAAATCTTTCTCAGAGGGAAAATACATAGAGATAACTCAGTAAGATAAGGCTAGATGAATTGTGGACTTCTAACATTGCAGACAAATCAAGTCAAGTTAAGGGAAATCGGCTTGCTCTCTCGCCATTTCCAATGGCTATCCCGAAAGTCATCCAGCAGCTCCACGGAACCTTCTGCTGCGTATTCAAGGACCCTGAATATCATCTAAAACAATATTTGAAAAGCCTCAATCTCAAAGAATCAAGTCGGTTTAAAAAAGCCAAAATATAACGACTGATCTTAGAATGTAAAAAATTCAAACTCTTAAACACTTTATTGTTATTAAAATACACACTTTCAAACCAAAAGATGAAACCTTTTTCAATTTTTTATAAACACTGTTATATTATAGATTATTAGATTACTTTTTTTGTTATTTATTCATATTTTCAGATAGTTATATCCATTTATTAAAAATCATCAGATCGATCATTCCCCCCCTGAATAAGCTTTTTATACACCTTAAACAAAAAACCGTATTGACAATTATATAACAGCGTATTATTGTTCCGCCACCAAAGGGCACATAATATATTAGAAGTTGCTAAAATGAATAGCTGGTTTAAAATTTGCCTTACAGGGTGACGATTCAATGTCAAGCAGAGACAAAGACTCCTACAACATCAGATCCGTCGAAAATGCTCTGCTGTTACTTGAAGCCCTGGCGGAAGAAGGAAACAAATGCAGCCTAGCCCAACTCAGTCAGCGTTTGGACATGACTAAAGCCAGCCTGTTTCGCCTGATGGCGACCTTTGAGAATCACGGCTTTGTTGAACGGGGACAACGGTCCGGTGAATATCAGCTGGGAATGGCGGCATATGAAGTCAGCCAGAAACTGCTTTCCAAGATGACTCTTCTGCGCAAGGCAAAACCGGTCATGGCCCAACTCGTCAGGCAGTGCGAAGAAACCGTTTATTTAGTCGTGCAGCGCGGGATGGATGCTTTATTCCTGGAGATCTCGGACAACGACCAGAAGGTTAAAATCGTCCCTTTGACCAGCCAGCGCTTCCCCATTGACAGCTGCGCTTCAGGGCGCATTTTTCTGGCTTTTGACGAAGCCAACCAGGAACTGCTGGATCATCGTCCACACCTTGCCGACACCATCGTGAAATGCCGCAAGCAGAAGTATTGCATTGACCATAATGGCGTCGGCGAAGGCAGCACCTGCATGGCGGTCCCGATATTCGAATCGGGCGAACATCTGGTCGGCTGCCTTGCTCTGGTGGCACCGAGCTTCCGCATGAATGAAGAGCGGATTCAAAAAGAATTACTACCGGCACTTAAAGCTGCCGGAGAAATGATTTCAGCACGGCTTGGTTTTAACGCTTATGCTCCCAGGGGCGTGGCTTAAGTCGGAAAAGTACAGGCCAGGCAACCAGAGAGATGAAGCCAGTTGTCGGGCATCAATGGCCACCAAGTTCTTTGAATAAAAACGTAACAGCTTAAATTTCGAAAGGAGGAAACAGAAGCAGGAACAATCCGGGCGAAAAACCAACCCGGAAAATTTAAAGTTGAGCTTTGGAGGTAACAATCAAGAGGTAACAATCAATCTTTTGTGAGGAGGTTTTATGGACGATCAAGGTGTAGCATATTGGAAAGCAACTTTGGGACTGATCAGAAATGTTCTGATTGTCTGGTTTGTCGTTTCCTACGGTCTGGGTATTATCCTGGCTCCAGCCCTGAACGGCATTAAACTCGGCGGCTATCCGCTGGGTTTCTGGTTTGCCCAGCAGGGTTCAATGTATATTTTCGTTGCTCTGATCTTCATCTACGCCAAACTGATGGGCAAGATCGACGAAAAATTTGACGTTCACGAAGACTAAGGAGGAGCTACGATTATGGGACTTCAAGCTATGACATACTTCATCGTCGGCCTGACCTTTGCCATCTACATCGGCATTGCGATTTGGGCCCGCGCGGGAAGTACAAGTGAATTTTATGCAGCCGGTGGTTCTGTCCATCCGGTTCTGAACGGTATGGCAACAGGCGCTGACTGGATGTCGGCAGCCTCCTTTATCTCCATGGCCGGTCTGATCGCCAATATGGGCTACGGCGGCTGTCTGTTCCTGATGGGCTGGACCGGTGGCTACGTTCTTCTGGCCATGCTGCTGGCACCCTACCTGCGCAAGTTCGGTAAATTTACCGTGCCGCAGTTCTTTTCCGAGCGCTATTATTCAAATGGGGCCGCTACGGTGGGCGTTATCTGCCTGCTCGCAGCATCCCTGACCTATATCATCGGCCAGATGACGGGTGTCGGTGTGGCCTTCTCCCGCTTCCTCGGCGTGTCCAATACCATGGGTGTTATCATCGGTATGGCGATCGTCTTTATGTATGCGGTTTTCGGCGGCATGAAAGGGATCACCTACACCCAGGTTGCCCAGTACTGTGTTCTGATTCTTGCTTACACGGTTCCGGCCATCTTTATCTCCATGCAGCTGACCGGCAACCCCCTGCCCCAGCTTGGCCTCGGCAGCAACTTTGCCGGGACCGACGTGAGCCTGCTGGCTAAACTTGACCAGGTCGTTACCGACCTCGGTTTCGGCCAGTACACCACCATGACCCGTGGAAGTCAGCTTAACGTCTTTGTTTACACCTTCTCGCTGATGATCGGTACCGCGGGCCTGCCGCACGTCATCATGCGTTTCTTCACCGTGCCTAAAGTTCGTGATGCACGTTCCTCCGCCGGTTGGGCGCTGGTTTTCATCGCTATTCTTTACACCACGGCTCCTGCTGTTGCCGCCATGGCACGTTTGAACCTGCACGCAACCGTCAACACCGCCGTCAAGGCCGGTGGCGACCTGTTCGCACCTGAGAACAGCATCAAGTACGATGAGCGTCCGGGCTGGATGAAGCGTTGGGAAGTCACCGGCCTGCTCAAGTTTAAAGACAAGAACGGCGACGGCCGGATTCAGTACTACAATGACAAGAACCCACCAGCCGGTGCTGTTGCTGCCGGATGGAACGGCAACGAGCTGAGCGTTAACCGTGACATCATGGTTCTCGCCAACCCGGAAATTGCCTTGCTGCCGAACTGGGTTATCGCCCTGGTTGCCGCCGGTGGTCTGGCGGCTGCGCTTTCAACCGCTGCCGGTCTGCTGCTGGCCATCTCATCCGCGATCTCGCATGACCTGTTAAAAGGTATGTGGATGAAGGATCTGTCCGAAGGTGGCGAGCTGATGGCAGGTAAAATCGCCATGGCCTGTTCCATCCTCGTGGCCGGTTACCTCGGTCTCAACCCACCTGACTTCGCCGCTGGTACCGTGGCCATCGCCTTCGGTCTGGCTGCCTCTTCAATCTTCCCGGCGTTGATGATGGGGATCTTCAGTAAAACCATGAACAAGCAGGGCGCGATCGCCGGTATGCTGTCCGGTCTCGGCATTACCATGATCTACGTTTTCGCTCACAAAGGCATCTTCTTCATCAAGGGAACCGAATTCCTCGGTGTGTTCGGTGGCAAAGCAAGCTTCTTCTTCGGCATTGAGCCGAACGCTTTCGGTGCTGTCGGTGCTGTCGTCAACTTTGCCGTGGCCTTCGCGGTGAAGAACATGACTCCACCTGTTCCTGAAGAAATTGCTGCGATGGTTGAGAATGTTCGCACACCTCGTGGTTCTTCCGCGGTTACCGGTGGCCATCACTAAGAGTCCTTAGTTCAATGTGATCAGTTTCCACTGATCAATTACCCCGCCAGCTCGGCTGGCGGGGTTTTTTTACGAATACTCTTGCAGGACATGACGAGCTTGGGTACAAAGATAAACCCGATCTCCAAAAGATGAACGGCAACACAAAAGGAGTCATTTAAATGGTTTTCGATATCAGCCTGATTCTGACCTGGCTTTTATTTCTTGCCCTTTTCCCCATGGCCTTTTTCTGGCTCAGGAGAACATGGCGTATATTTGTCAAAAAAAATTATTCCGAAGTCGCATTAAAACGGGGTGTACCTCCGGCAAATCCGAAAAAATGGGCCCCGGCTGTCGGGTTACTGAACCTTGTCTGTGGTTTAATCGCGCTCTGGATCATTCTTGGCGTCCTGCTCTGGGGGTTCGCCGGAATTACCATTTTAGGAGAGGTTCCCAATTTCAAAACCTGGAATGCTTACGGCGGGATGACCATTGTCGGCAAAATCATGGCTGATATTATCATTCGCTTTCAGGCTCATCCACTGACTCTCGGCCGCAAGAAAAAAACCGCTTCGGAATAAGACCTTACGGAAAATCAAAGGGCTCTTTTCTTTTGCAACCTTTCATTATCCAGCATACCTGTGATATTGTCCCCGCATACCGTCCAAGGCTTCCTTAAGGAGGCCTTTTTCATTGGATCAAAAGAATATCTATATCGTCATACAGGGATATCACTATGGGGCTGATCAAAACACTGCACGAAACAGAACCCTTCAACCAGCTCTCTGAAGAGGTTTTTGAGCAGCTGAATCAGGCTGCTATTCTTGAGAAATTCCCGGCACAGGTCCATATTTTTAATCAGACTGACGCTCCAAGCGGATACCTCTATGTCATCAAGTCAGGCCTGGTAGAGATTGTCGTCCTCACCCCGGGTGGGGTCGAGATGATCGTCGATTACCGCAAGGAAGGCTCTTTCTTCGGCGGAACCCCGGTTTTTACCGAAGGGGGCTATACCGCAGGAGCCCGCACGGCCAAGGAAACCGAATGCTACCTGATTCCTAAAGATATTCTGGTCAAAACGGCAGAAAACTATCCCCATATCACTGAATTTTTCACCAAAGCCGTTTACTCACGAATACGCAATCTTTATTCCGGAATGGTCAGCGACCACGCCCAGAACGCACTGACCCAGATGGAGGCCTATCCGTTCAAGAAACGTCTATCGGAAATCATGTCCACTCCGGTCGAAACCTGTACTCCCGACGCCTCGATTCGTGAGGTTGCGCGGCGCATGACGCAACGCGGCATCGGTGCCATGCTGGTCTGTGAACAAAACAATCAATTGGCCGGAATTGTCACGGAACGCGACCTGGTCACCAAGATTCTCGCCCGTGAAACAGCGGACTGCAAGACATCGCTGGCCCGCGACGTGATGACTCCGCAGCCCTACACCATGTCCCCCGATACCTTCATGTACGAGGCCACCACGTTCATGATGGGTCATAAAATCAAGCACATGCCGATTCTTGACCGGGATGAGATTGTCGGCATCGTCACCGTACAAGACCTGATGAAGTATCGCAGCCAGAAATCGATGTTACTCGTCGGCAGCGTTAACAAAGCACGCACGGTTGAAGATCTCATCAGTGCCAGAGCCGAAATTGTCAAGGTTGCACGTGCCTTGATGAGCGAAACCCGCTCCCATGTCGAAACGATGGAGATTATTTCCTACATTCACCATCGCATCATCCGCCGTTGCTATGAAATTGTCTTCGATGAAATGAAACGTCAGGGGAAAATGCCTCCGGACATCAAATTCTGTTTCATCATCATGGGCAGTGGAGGGCGTAAAGAGATGTTGCTGGGGCCGGATCAGGACAACGGCTTTATCTACGAAAATTTTTCCGATGAAAAAACTGCGGAAGTGGACGCCTTTTTCGTTCCTTTTGCGGAGAAACTGGTCACCGCCCTCGCCCGTATCGGGTACCCGCGCTGCAAAGGTAATGTCATGGTCAATAATCCTTTATGGCGAGGGCGTCTGGACGAGTGGAAAGCCCGGGTCTCCGATTGGATCAAGGTTCCCGAACCCCAGAAAGTCCGTTATTCCTCCATATTTTTCGACTTTATGCCGATTGCCGGTGAAGCTTCGTTATGCCAGGATCTGCGCGACATTGTTCATCTGCAGATAAAGGAACATCCTATTTTCCTTTATCACATGATGGAACTCGATTTCAAACACAAGGTCCCCCTGAGCCTGATCGGACGCTTCACCCTGAGCCGGGAGAAAGAACACAAAGGGACCCTGTCGTTAAAACAGGCGGGCAGCATTTTCATTGTCGATTGCATCAGAATGTTTCTCCTTGAACAGCAGATAGATGCCACAACAACCACAGAACGCCTGGATCAGCTGGTCAAACTGAGGATTTTCAACCAGGAGACGGCAGAACATATCAAGGCAGCGTTTGAAGCATTCACCTTTTTACGCCTGCGTAATGAAATCACATTGATTGATCAAGGCAAGTTTCCATCCCACTATCTTGACCCCTATGCACTCAGTAAAAATGAACAGGACCTGCTCAAGGAGGCATTTCGCGTTGCCAGCAAGCTCCAGGATTCGACGAAAAGACACTTTTCCAAACTCGTCAGTTAAAATATCGGATCTATAACCAAAACAAAGGCTGCGTAGCCACTAAGGCTCCAAGGGCACCAAGAAGAGCTTTCGTCCTAGATTGAAAACTCAAAAACTGATTTTGATCTTGATTTTCTTGGCGTTCTTCGTGTCTTGGTGGCAAACCTTCTTTTCGGTTATAGAACCGTAAAATATACCCTGAGTTTGCGACATCCCTGCGTCATGATGTTTAAGGCTACAGACGGCTGAATATTTGATCTGTCAGACAATTTATACCGGCAGATTAAATATTCATTGCTAAAATCATATGCATGGATAAAATAAGGCAGGGCTATCTGTCATAAAGATACGGACATATATAGCCGTCACCTAAAACGACCTGCGTAAAAAAATGGAGTTCGTATGGATCGCGAGCAGGAACTTCAGACCTACTGGAAATACAATATCAGGTACATCGCTATTTTACTGTCTATCTGGTTTGCTGTCTCCTATCTCTGCGGTATTGTTTTTGTGGATCAGCTCGATAAGGTCAAACTGGTCGGGTTTCCAGTCGGTTTCTGGTTTGCCAACCAGGGAGCTGAAATTACTTTTTGCCTCCTGATTATCATCTATGTTGCCCTGATGAACCGGCTTGATCGGAAGTTCAATGTTTTTGAAGATTGATTTCATCACTCTCCAAAGGACTCTTCTGCCATGAGCATTACAACCTGGACCTGGGTTCTCATAGGCATCACTTTCACCATCTATATTCTTGTCGCTATCCGTGCCCGGGCGATTTCAACCGGCGCTTTCTACGCGGCAGAACGCACAATCCACCCGGTTATGAATGGCATGGCGACCGGGGCGGACTGGATGTCCGCGGCGTCCTTTATTTCCATGGCGGGACTGATCTCCTTCATGGGCCGCGATGGTTCCATGTATCTCATGGGCTGGACCGGGGGTTATGTATTACTGGCGATGTTGCTGGCTCCTTACCTGCGCAAATACGGCAAGTTCACCGTTCCTGAATTTATTGGTGATCGTTACTATTCACAAAGTGCCCGGATTATCTCTCTTCTGTGTGCCATATTTGTCTCATTCACCTATGTTGCCGGGCAGATGCGTGGTGTTGGCGTGGTCTTTTCCCGCTTTCTCAATGTTCCCATCAACACGGGTGTCGTAATCGGCATGTGTATCGTCTTTTTCTATGCGGTGCTCGGAGGGATGAAAGGCGTCACCTATACACAGGTCGCTCAATATTGCGTTCTGATTGTGGCTTATATGATCCCGGCCATTTATATATCGATCATGCTGACCGGAAACCCGATTCCGGCTTTCGGATTCGGCAGTTCCATCAGTTCCGGCGGCGCGGAGATTCTGCAGGACAGTTCGGTTCAGGGGCGATATCTGCTGGATGTTCTGGACGGAATTCACAAGGACCTCGGGTTCAGTGAATATACCGCCGGCGTCCGACCGAAAATCGACATCTTTTTCATTGTCCTCGCCCTGATGGTTGGAACGGCGGGTTTGCCCCATGTCATCATCCGCTTTTTTACCGTTCCCAAAATTCGGGATGCCAGGGCATCAGCAGGCTGGGCTCTGATCTTTATCGTTTTACTCTATACCGCAGCCCCTGCTGTCGCTGCATTCGCACGGACCAACTTCATCAAGACGGTGCATAATGTTCAATATTCAGCAGCGCCCCAATGGTTTAAAAGTTGGGAATCAACCGGCCTGATTGCCTGGGTTGACAAAAATGACGACGGCGTCATGCAATATGGTCCGGGGAAGGTCTTTGCAGGCAAACCCAGATATACCGGGACAACCGGCCACTTCGGTCAGTCAATGGTCTCCAATATCATCAGTTCAAGCCCGAATGAAATTTATATTGATCGCGATATTATGGTGCTGGCAAACCCTGAAATTGCCCGACTCCCTAACTGGGTCATCGCCCTGGTCGCCGCAGGTGGCCTTGCTGCGGCACTGTCAACCGCCGCCGGACTGTTGCTGGTCATTTCATCCTCAATTTCTCACGACCTGATGAAAGGCGTGCTCATGCCGAGCATGTCGGAAAAAGGCGAGCTGCTCTGGGCCCGTTGCGGAGCAGCTGGTGCCGTTGTCGTCGCCGGACTCATGGGTATTTTCCCGCCGGGCTTTGTTGCCCAGGTCGTCGCCTTTGCCTTCGGGCTTGCAGCCGCCTCGTTTTTCCCCGCTATCATCATGGGTATTTTCAGTAAAAAGACCAATGTCTACGGTGCCATGACCGGCATGATTACCGGTATCGGCTTCACAGCCGCCTATATCGTGTACTTTAAATTTATCAATCCGGGTGCAAACCGTCCTGAAAACTGGTGGTGCGGCATTTCACCGGAGGGTATCGGCACCGTGGGTATGATTCTGAATTTTACCGTCATGTCCATTGTTTCAAAACTGACTCCGGAGCCGCCTCAGGAAATCCAACAACTCGTGGAGAAACTCCGTTACCCGGTGGAAAGAACACTGGGAGAGACAAAGATCTCGACAAAAGCCCGCACGCCTTACTAAATTAGACTCAAGCCCCCTATTTCCATTGGAGTTTCTGAAGCCCGCTTAGTTGAATGTTTTACAAAAAGAAAAGCCCTCGAAACAATGTTTCGAGGGCTTTTTAATATTTCTTGCCGGTACTTTAAACGGCTTGCGGAGGAACAATGACAACCGTTCGGTGAGATTTACGTAGAATTTTTTCAGCGACACTGCCCAAGAATGCGTAATGCAGCTTTCCTTTGCTGTGGCTGCCCAGAACAATCATATCCACATCAAGACGATCGGCAACGCTCAAAATCATCGGTGCCGGGTCACCATGATGAACTTCCACCAGAGGCGGATGTTTCACTTCCTCCTCAATCAACTCTGCTTCCTCGGCGATAATCTTATGTAACTGTTCTTTGGTCTGCCCTGCAAGTTCAGCTTCATTGGCCGCATTGAGCTGAGCCAGTTTATCGGCGCCCATTGTCAGGGCCACCATATTCAGGACTGACGGGTCAACTGTCGGCATAACATGCAGAACATGCACTTGGGCATGAAACTTACTTGCCAATTCAAGTGCATAGCGGATCACTCTCGATGAGTCTTTACTCAGGTCTTTGGCAACGAGTATTTTTTTGATTTCAAATCCCATATCATTCTCCTGTTTCAAAAAACAGAAACACCAACGAATTTCATAGTCCCTGATACAAGTATAACAGGAAATTTTCGTTTAATCTGTCCACATCAGGCTACGCTTGCACAGGAGCAGGCGGCAGCTGCTTCTTTTTACGGCGATATTGAATCAACCACACCAGGACGTAGAGTCCGGCAGCGGGGAAATAGACCAACTCCTGGGGCAAACGATGACTTGGCACCTGAAGGTGGAGAATCTCCTGATCAAAATCGACTCCGGATTTTTCCGCAGCGCTGGAAAAGATAACATTATCGATAAAAACCCGACCCTCTTCCTCACGTGTTTCAAAACCGATACCGGCCAACCTGTCAACTCCAGTCGTCTCATCGCCCACGGTTAACATAATCGTCTTGGTGAACTTCTTGCCGCTCATTTTCTCGCCTTCGAGCGTCAGTCGCAACGAAGAACCAGGGTCCATGTCCTCGACATATTCCGCAATCTGCGTGGCTGGTTCTTCAAGCAGGGGTGGAAAAATCTTATCCCAGACAAAGCCCGGACGGAACAACAGCAGTGCAACGAGAAGCAGTGCAGCTGTCTCCCAGATCCGGCACTTGACCAGGAAGTAGCCCTGTGTTCCGGCAGCAAAAGCCAGCATGGCAAAGACAGCGGCAATGATCACAATAATCAGTTCATACCAGTGATCGATACCTATCATCAGCAACTTGGTATTGAAAATAAACATAAATGGCAGAACAGCAGTCCGGATATCGTAGATGAACCCCTGAATACCGGTTTTGATCGGATCCCCCCCGGAGATCCCGGCCGCGGCGAAGGCCGCAAGTCCAACCGGCGGGGTATCATCCGCAAGGATGCCGAAATAGAACACAAACAGATGCGCCGCGATCAAGGGCACGATCAGTCCGTTCTGCGCGGCCAGATTGACAATAACCGGGGCCATCAAGGTCGAGACGACAATATAGTTGGCCGTGGTCGGCAATCCCATACCAAGGATCAAACTGATGATTGCGGTGAACAGCAGAATCAGCATCAGGTTACCACCGGAGATAAATTCAACAAACTCCGTCATCACCAGCCCGATACCGGTTAATGTGACCGTTCCGACAATGATACCTGCGGCAGAGGTCGCAACCCCGATACCGATCATGTTACGTGCTCCGGCGACACAACCGTTGATCAGATCGTTAAAGCCCGTGCCAAAGGCAAAAGCCTCACCCTGCATCTTGCGAAACACCCCTTTCAACGGGCGTTGGGTCAGCAGGATGACAATCATCAAAACCGTAGCCCAGTATGCGGCCAGAGCGGGAGATAATCTTTCCACAACCAGACACCACATCAAAACAACGACGGGCAAAAGGAAATAATATCCGGCCTGGGCAGTTTGTCCGAGAGGTGGAAGTTCTTTGATTTCATGACTGGCATCCAGCTCGGGGACTTTACAGGCAATCCAGAGCAGGAGAAGATAAGACGCCGCAAGCAGAGCGGAAACAATATAAATCGTTGCCCCTCCACCGACCACCTTGATCCAGCCCAAACCGTAGTAGGTCACACCTCCGATAATAATCAGGGTCAGAATCGTGAAGACAAATGAGAGCAGGCGTTGCGCCAGGGTCTTATTTACAAGTTTTTCCATCCCCTCGAGTCCCAACTTACAGGCCTCCAGGTGAACGATGTAAACCAGGGCAATATATGAAATAATGGCCGGCAAAAAGGCATGTTTAATGACCTCAATATAGGTGATGCCAACATATTCAACCATCAGGAACGCAGCCGCACCCATAACCGGTGGCATCAGTTGTCCGTTGGTTGAACAGGCGACTTCAATGGCTCCGGCTTTTTCCGGTTTAAATCCGACTTTTTTCATCAACGGAATGGTAAATGTCCCGGTCGTAACAACATTGGCGATCGACGATCCGGACACCAGGCCGGTCAAACCGGAGGAGACAACAGCCGCTTTAGCCGGACCGCCTTTAAGGTGCCCAAGCGCTGCAAAGGCTGTCCGAATAAAATAGTTACCAGCCCCGGCCGCCTCCAGAAGAGCACCGAAAAGCACGAACATGAACACCATTCCGGTCGACACCCCTAAAGCGACACCGAAGACGCCCTCGGTTCCCAACCAGTAGTGCGACATCCCTTTAGACAGACTCGCGCCTTTGTGGGCAATGACATCCGGCATGAACTGACCACCGAAGGTATAAATGATAAAGATCGTCGCCACGATCATCAGCGGTGGACCCAGCGCCCGTCGGGTTGCTTCCAGCAACAGAATCAAACCGATAACGGAAACTACCAGGTCCATCTGCGTCGGCATGCCCGGTCGATCAGCAAGTTGCGAGTAAAAAAGGAAGAGATAGGCGGCGCAGAATGCTCCTATCAGACCGACAATCCAGTCCTGAACCGGAATATAGGTTGTCGGTGATTTTTTTAATGTCGGGAAAGCCGTAAATGACAAGAATATGGCAAACGCCAGATGGATTGCCCGGGCTTCGGTATCGTTAAGGACAAAGAAATTAAACAGGAAGGGTAACGGTGAAGCATACCAGAGCTGAAACAATGTCCAAGCCAAAGGCACATAGAAAAGAACCTTTTTGGGGAAAGCTCCGGTTGGATTTCTGGCCCCCGATTCCGCTTCAACGATAGCTTCCGGGTTCTGTTCAACAGTTGCGATTTTTTCTTTTTCTTCGCCCATAACAATCCCTCTGTAGATATGAAGGCAATCAAGTTATTTCCGAGAAAATTAAATCTAACATCTCAGCTTTTTCAATTTGAACGGAAAAAAAATGCACCGCTTTAGCGGCGGTGCATTTTTTCCGATTATTCCATAAGAAACTACATTAAGCCAGCTTCTTTGTAGTACTTGACAGCACCTGCATGCAGAGGAGCGGACAGGCCGTCCTTGATCATTTCTTCTTTTTTCAGCACGCCGAATGCCGGATGGAGCTTTTTAAAATCGTCAAAGTTCTCGAAAACCGCCTTTACGACATTGTAGATAACGTCTTCCGGAACTTTTGCCGAGGTAACGAAGGTTGCGCCAACACCAAAGGTCTTGGTGTCAGAATCTGTACCACGATACATGCCAGCGGGGATAGTTGCAGTCCGGTAGTAATCGTTGTCGGCAACAAGTTTGTCAACCTCAGGACCGGTGACGTTCACCAGGACGGAATCACAGGAGGTGCTGGCTTCCTTGATCGAACCACTGGGATGACCAACGGTGAAAACCATGGCATCAATTTTGTTGTCACAAAGAGCCTTTGATTGCTCGGAAGATTTCAACTCAGAAGCCAGCTTGAAATCACCCGTGGTCCAGCCCAGAGCCTTCATCAGAATTTCCATGGTGCCGCGCTGTCCGGAACCGGGGTTACCAATGTTGACGCGCTTACCTTTGAGGTCCTGAAAGTTCTTGACCCCGGAATCGGCGCGGGCAACAACGGTAAAGGGCTCAGGGTGAACGGAGAAAACAGCACGCAGGTCCTTATTTGGGCCCTGATTCTTGAATTTGCTGGTGCCGTGATAGGCATGATACTGCCAGTCGGACTGAGCAACACCCATATCCAGCTCACCGGCTGCAATGGTGTTAAGGTTGTAAACGGAACCGCCGGTACTTTCTACAGAGCAACGAATGCCATGCTCTTTTCTGGTTTTGTTCACCAGACGACAGATGGCCCCGCCTGTCGGGTAATAAACACCCGTAACACCGCCGGTACCGATAGTAACAAACTGGTTTTGTGCCTCAGCCTGGGTGACTGGAACAAAGCTCACGGCAACGGCAAGAGCCAACAGGTACATAAACATTTTTTTCATCTGTACTCCTCCTCAAGAAAGAATAGTTATTGCGCCCACACAAGTGCGGACATGTTTAAAGCCACATACAGCTTAGCGTAAATCCATTACATAGCAAGGAGAGTACCAAGGTTTTCATTAAACAGCTAAGCAACTGTTTTATAATCCTGTTTTAGAGCAACACGAAGGAGACAATACCCTGAAGGGCTATAACTAAAGAGATTAATGAACGCAAAAAAGAGATTATAACTGAAAGATTACAGGCACTTGAAAAAATATAACCAAAAGAGTAAATATAACAAAAGCTATAAGGGTTCAGCTGCGTTCCTGTTTGATTCTCTTGCTCAGAGCGGGTTGAGAAATGCCAAGTAAACGCGCGGCGATACTTTGGTTCCCGGCAGAGCGCTGCATCGCCTCTTCCACGAGGAGGCGATTTGCCTGTTGCAATGTCGGCAGATCATCCAAAACACCAAAGGGGTTATTGGCATTAAAAGCCGGCTCAGAGACAATTGGATCGCGCGGGCCGATCCGCTCCAGAAAACTCTGCATTGATAGGGTCTTTGAATTATGCAGGCTGACCGCATCATAAACCATAGCCTCCAGTTCACGAATATTCCCGGGGAAATGGTAGGTGGACAGCAGAACCGCAAGCTCCTTCGGCGGCGTCGGCGTTTTTTTGTCAAGTTTGTCTGCTGCCTGGGCGAGGAAATAATCGAGCAGCAGCGGCAGATCATCTTTGCGCTCTCTCAGGGGGGGCAAATGCACATGGTGAGCAATCAGACGATAATACAGATCCTTTCTGAAACTTCCCTCGCTCATCTTCGCTTCAAGATCGGCATGAGTCGCCACCACAATGCGGGCGCTCATCTGTTTAGCCTGGTCGCTTCCCAGGGGATAATATTCTCCATCCTGCAGAAGGCGTAACAATTTCACCTGCGACGCCGGGTTTAAATCACCGATTTCATCGAGGAAAAGAGTTCCATTCGCCGCTGTTTCCACCATCCCTTTACGAACACTCTCAGCGCCGGTAAATGCTCCCCGCACATGGCCGAAGAGTGTGTCAGCAAAAACATTATCATCTAGTCCGGCAACATTCACCGAAACCAGCGAACCGCTCTTATTGCTCAACCGGTGAATGGCCCTGGCAACAAGTTCTTTCCCGACACCACTTTCTCCGGTAATCAGGATCGGCTGAGTACTCGGTGCGACGGCCTCGAGATATTGAAAACGTGCTCTCATTGCCGCATTTTTTGTCACGATCCCTGCAAACGCTTCAGGCGAGTCGAGTTGGTCAGCTAAAAAACGCTGCTTGATTGCCCGGTTTTCCAATTCAAGCTCAGTCATACGAATGGCTCTCCGGACACCATCCACCAGACGCTCTTCTTCGACCGTCTTGACAAAATAGTCGAAGGCACCAAGACGCATGCAATTGACCGCCGTTTCCAGCTGATTCATACCGCTCAGAATAATCACGCGAATATGTGGATATTCGGTTACGATTTTTTCCAGAAGCTCTTCACCAGACATATGAGGCATGGTCAAATCCAGCAGCACCAGACCGATGTCGTGCTGGGCCAGAAAAGCCATGACTTTGCGGCTGTCTTCGCACTGATGCAGATTTGTCAACCCGCCGGGACCTTCCAGCGTCATGCTCAAACTACGCAGCCAGGGGAGCTCATCGTCAACCAGCAAGACGCCAAAAGAGGGCAACAGATTTTCATCCATCAGTTCGACTCCTTGAATAGCGGCAGAAACAAACAAACCTTCATGCCCTCACCGGGTTTTGACGAAAAGTCCATACGCCCCTGATGATCTTTGACAATCCCATCAGAGACCGACAGGCCCAGGCCGGTACCACCGGATTCACGTTTTGTTGTAAAAAATGGATCGGTGATGCGCCCAAGGGTCTCTTCATCAAGCCCGCAGCCTTCATCACTGACCTCAAGGACAACCATGTCTTCATTTTCAGCAACATAGGTCCGCACCCTGATGGCCTGCTCTTTAGAGTCAAGAGCCTGGCAGGCATTCAGAATAAGATTAATAACGACCTGCTCTATGCGGTGTCCGTTCCCCCTGAAATGCGGCAACCCGGGAGCATACTCGACAGTGAAATGATTCGTTGCCTTGCGTAAGGCGTTATCAACAAGACGCAATGCTGATCGCGTCACATGGTTCAGATCAACACTGTCATCAAGGCCCGAATCATTGCGCCTTGCGAAATCTTTAAGGTCCTCGACAATACGCTTGATGCGATTGGAACTTTCCAGCATTTCATCAAGTATTTTAGGAATTTCCTCCCTCATGCGCGAATACCCGAACCAACCGAGATTGAAATCACCATTTTGCCGGTAATGTGATTCAAGTATCGGTTCGATATGCTGATAGGCCTTATTCAACTGGGGCAGGCTGAGTTGAATCAAACCATTGGGGTTGTTGATTTCATGGGCAACACCCGAGACCAGGATGCCCAGAGACGTCATTTTATCGGCGTGAAGAAGTTGTTTCTGGCGAACTTGAAGCTCTTCAGCGGCACGTTTACGTTCCACAATTTCGCGCTCCAGCTCTTCCGTTCGCAGGGCGACCTGCTTACGCAAAGTGCGTGACCAGAGAACAAAGATAATCAGAACCAGTAACAGGGGACCGAAAATCAGAATTCCATAGCGGATAATATTCGTCCAGGGCACCGGTTCGGGTTGCAGAACGCCTAGCCACTTCTCTCTTATCTGACGGTATTCCCCCGACTTTTTCAGCAGCGCCAGGCCTTCGTTAAACTGGGCCAGCTGTTCCTGATTACCTTTCTTGACGGCGAATCCATAATCCTGAGCGACCAGGGCGCGGGCAATGGGATGAATATTGTGCAGCTTCAGTTCACTGATCAGGTATTCACCGGGAAGTTTCGCCACCAGAGCGCAATCATGACGACCTGAAGCGAGGAGGGTCAGGGCATCTGCCAATGTTTGAACCAGGAAAAGGTCAGCAGCAATTTCATGTTCGAGCATGAAATCATGCATCACACTTCCCTTCATGACGATCACTTCATGCCCGGTCAGATCCTTGGCGGTCCGGATGTTATCGTTTCCATTTCTGACCCAGATCGACTGGTGAACCTTGGCGTGAGGAATGGAAAAATCAACTTCACTCTGGCGTTCTTCGGTATGCGCCATGCCCATCAGGATATCGACATCACCCTGCTCGAGGGCCTTGCGCATCTCTCCCCAGGAACCGAGCTGAATGTTGATCTCCATGCCCATCACCCGGGCAACGGCCTGACTGAGTTCAACGTTATAGCCGGTCGGCAAACCGTCCTTATCAAGGTATTCATAGGGAGGATAATTATAATCTCCACCGATTCGCACAGGGAGATCGGGCGCACCGCGCTCTTCTTCAGCGTTTACGGAATCGGAAACCCCGAAGCAAAAATAAAACGCCAAGCAGAGAAAAAGTAAAAAAGCCTTTTGCAAAAGTCTAAAAGCGTGCATTCCCGGGCGTCCGTGGGAAGGGGATCACATCGCGGATATTCTCCATTCCCGTCAAATACATCAGTAAACGCTCGAAACCAAGACCGAACCCAGCATGCGGGCAGGTCCCCCAGCGCCTGATGTCAAGATACCAGTCCAGATCATCCTCGGCAATTCCCTGTTCTGCCATGCGATTGCGTAAAATATCGTAGCGTTCTTCCCGTTGGCTGCCCCCGATAATCTCGCCCACCCGGGGAACCAGCAGATCCATCGCCGCAACGGTTTTTTCATCCTCGTTCATACGCATATAAAAGGCCTTGATCTGTTTGGGATAATCAGTAACAAAGACCGGACCGTTAAAGATTTTTTCCGTCAGGTAGCGTTCGTGTTCCGACTGCAGATCATGCCCCCAATCGACGGGAAACTCAAAGTTCTGACCAGAATTTCGCAACAATTCAACCGCCTCAGTGTAACTGACAGTGCGAAATTCCGCCTTGGCCAGAGATTCCAGTTTATCAATGAGTCCTTTCTCGATACGCTGATTGAAAAAATCGAGATCCTCCTCGCAGTTTTCCAGAGCATAGACAACTAAATAGCGGAGGAATTCCTCGCCCAGCCGGCAGTTATCTGCAAGGTCCGCAAAAGCGATTTCCGGTTCAATCATCCAGAACTCGGCAGCGTGACGGCTGGTATTTGAATTTTCGGCCCTAAAAGTCGGTCCGAAAGTGTAAATATCTGAAAAAGCAGTCACAAAAAGTTCCCCCTGCAGCTGACCACTGACAGTCAGTCCGGTCCGTTCAGCAAAAAAATCTTCTTTCCAATTTATCTGTTCATCATTTCGCGGCGGGTTGACCGGGTCAAGTGTTGTCACCCGAAACATCTCTCCCGCGCCTTCACAATCATTGGCCGTAATAATCGGTGTCTGTACATACATAAACCCACGCTCTTGAAAAAATTGATGGACTGCAAATGCCAGAGCACTACGTAAGCGAAATACAGCCCCGAAAGTATTCGACCGTGGTCGTAAATGAGCAATGGAACGCAGGTATTCAAAACTGTGACGTTTTTTCTGCAGTGGATAATCCTCATCAGCTTCACCAATGATCTCAACGCTTGAGGCCTGCAACTCCCAATCCTGACCCGAGGCAGGTGACTCCACCATCTGTCCGACAACGGTCAGACACCCTCCTGTTCCAACTTTTATCACCGCAGCGTAATTATCCATGCCCGGATTGAGAACAATCTGAACCGAAGCGAAGCAACTGCCATCATTCAAAGCAATGAAAGCGACCCCTTTACCTCGCCGGATCGAACGCACCCAACCCTTGACACAGACGTCTGCAGCCGGCTCACTCATTCTCAGAAGCTGTTTAATGGCAACCCTTGAATGCCTTTTCATAGTTTGATTCCTTCCATAAACTTTTTTATATATATTTTTGCTGACGCGATGACCCGTCAGGCTGATATTGATCAACAGATTAAAACACGATCGCCATCAAGTTTTAAAGAAAAAGGGCCACTCAGATATGAATGGCCCTTTTTTTACAGAAAGTTCCCCGTGAACTTACCCTATGAATCGACCTCCCCGGGACTCCAGAAATGGGCCATACTGCTTATCGACATCGATAATGTGTTCCAGAACCCAAACCCGAAGGAATTTAAGTAACTCGCGTGCGAGGTCCTCAGTTCCCGATTCCGCGCGGGACTTCATCTCCTGCACTTTTTCAATCAGATCCTTATGAATCGCCCGATGTTCTTCTAGACCAGGGAAACCATACTCTGCCATCAACTTTTCTTCATGCTGAAAATGATCAACAGTATAGCTTGTCAACATGTTCAGAATATCCTCGAGGACTTCCTTACCACGCTTGTCACGAACAGCCTCGTAAAGACGATTAATTTCTTCTACCAATCCACGATGCTCTTTATCCAGGGCAACAATCCCTGTTTCGTAGACATCCTTCCACTCAATGACAGCCATAGCTCACTCTCTGCTCCGGGAAAATCAAAAAGTGTACGATTCTTCTTCCTGCTTTAGCGGCAGAACCATCTCAAAACGAGTTCCGTGCCCGGGTTGAGATATAACGCTCAAACGCCCGTTATGATTCTGGGTCACAATAAAATAAGCAATGGACAGGCCCAGTCCGGATCCCAAACCGACATCCTGTGTTGTGTAAAACGGATCAAAAATACGGGCACAGACGCCTTCATCCATACCGGGGCCATTATCTTCAAGCTGTAAGGTTACATGATCCTCCCCAAGGGGATAAATTCTTATCGTCAGCTGTGACTCTTCAGGGCTCTCACTCATAGCCTGTGCGGCATTTTTCAACAGACTGAGCAGGACCTGCTGAATCTGGCTCGACTCACAGAAGATTTTCGGCACAGAGTGAAAATCACGAACGATCTTAATGTTCTGGAAATCGAAATGATGACGCATATCATAGTCACTGCTGGCAAGGTCAAGTGTCCGATCAAACAGTTCCGCCAGCGAACACCCTGTGAAGTTGACGGCACCATAGCGACTGAAACTTTGCATATTGGAAACAATCTTTGCCGCCCGCTGACCTGCGTCCAAAATAGATTGCAGCATTTTTGAGCAGCCCCGCAGTTCAGCATAACGATCAATTGTCTCAATCGTTGTCCCCAGTTCTTCAGCGACATCAGCATTTTTTTTCAAGTCCGGAGATAGTCGTTGACCAAGAACCTGGGCATTCTGCAGAACGGCAGCAAGCGGATTATTAATCTCATGGGCCAAGCCCGCGGCGAGACTCCCAACGCTCTGCATTTTTTCAGAACGAATCATCATTTCTTCCAAATGAGCCCGATCTGTCACCTCTTCCATATAAATAACAGCACCCCTGTCAGTCCCTAATGCCAATGGATAAATCAATATATCAAAGAAGCGCTTGCCGCTATCCTCAGATCGCTTTTGGCTTTCGACCTTGCGCATGCGTTCCGGTTTTCGGGAGTTCAACGTTTCACGCAATTGATTGTAGTAGGCATCGGAAGTGAACAAACGACAGGCTT
>Ga0272444_10000667_pt1 | contig 35334 bp, 34 predicted proteins | sample SSMForm13_FD_201033 | JGI IMG/M metagenome (GOLD analysis project Ga0272444, IMG submission 201033) | Marine sediment archaeal communities from Little Sippewissett salt marsh, Falmouth, MA, United States - SSM-Form-13 | ecosystem: Environmental > Aquatic > Marine > Wetlands > Sediment ...
GTCGATGTAGGCTTGACAAACGTAGTTGTATCTTTGACAAAACATAGGACGACATAGACTTAGACGAATTCGCACAAAAATTGTGCAGAAGGAGGGTATCGTTCGACAATTTTAGGTTTCTATTTGTCGTAGATCACTTTCCCTTTTCACGTTGAGGTTTTGAGATTCTTGGTTATATTGTGGGAAATGGACTCGAACTATCGACATAATCCGCCGTCAAATCCAAGTATTACGGCTATTAGAGCGTCGAGGGGCAAGCTCGGGCCGGAGGATACTCTCACGAATCTCGTCGCTTACGCTCTGGCGGAAAATCCCGACATCGCATATTCATGGGCGATGTTCCTGCTTTCGCATGTGGAATCGCAGGGGGAGATGTTCGACGATATTCCGGTGGAAGTCAGCGTTCATCCCTATTCGGGCAAGGTTCAGCCGGATATGACTATGACGCTGGGGAACAGGGCACGAATCGTTTTCGAGCACAAGCTGGATTCCCCGGAGGGGTTTGATCAGGTTCAGCGATATCTGGATTTTTGCGCGGGAGAATCCCGCCGAACGGGGATTCCGCATTTTTTGGCCTTCGTCGCGCCGTCGCCGCATAATCTGGTGGGAAGTCATTATAAGTGCGATCAATTCGTTACTATGGACGGCAGGCATCCATTATGGGCGGATTTGGGCGGGATAATCGAGGGATGTGTCGAGGAAAATCCCGGCATACGTGGGTTGTATGAGCTTTTCGATTACATGAACCTTCTCCCCTTCGAGATGCCGGAAACCCTCGAACCCCTTTTGCGCGTGGCTGGGACCATCGAGGAACTTGGCGCGGACGCTGTTAAGGCGCGGCGATGGTTTTATTATACGGTTCGCGAAGCGGGGAAAGACGCAATCGAACGCGGGTGGACGGTCGGCGCGTCGGGAGTTCTCGGGTGTTTTTTCGAGCCTCCGGACAGGGTTCGGGAACAGCACCCGCAGTTGCGATGGCTGGTGTTCGAGGCCTGGCCTCGCCCTCGAACGATTGGTGGAGTACGGATGCCGGCGCCGTCGATATTTGTCAATATCACTGATTCCGAGACACGGGAAAACGACGCGAGCAGAAATATCGAGGGGCTTATTCAGCGGTTCCGAGGTCGCGAAATCGGCGGATATACGCCCAAAGTATCTTATTCCCGAGAACCGGGCGGAAAGAGAAGCACTCGAGTCTTCTGGATGTTTTTCGATCTCAATAAAATCTGGGAAAAGGGCGATTTGGAGTTTTTTATGAAGGTGTTAGTCTCAGAAATGTTAAATCTTTTCGACCCACCGGTGGAAGGAGAATGATGTTTGAGGATGAAATTCCCTGGCCAAGAAAAGGGGGGAAACTGTTCAAAGCCGATGACGATTGGTGGAACAATGCGTGTTTAAATCCCTATTCTAAGGACTTTTACGAATATATTACGGGATATAAACGCGCTGGAGATATCCTGGTCAGTTTCGTAAAAGAATATAAATCAGACCAGGATACTTTAGTCTATCCGATTGTATTCTTATATCGCCAATATCTCGAATTACAGTTAAAAGCAATCATTCGAGATGGGAACCTACTTCTCAATGATCATGATGGTTTTGATCAGATACATGAAATCGATAAACTTTGGAGAAGTTGTAAAATCATATTAATAAAAGTATGGCCTAATAGCCCGGTTGATGATTTAAATGCAGTCGAAGAATACATCCTACAGTTTTCAAATATAGACCAATTCTCATTTGCTTTTCGTTATCCTTCAGACAGAGACGGAAATTTCTCTTTATCTGACATAACGTATATTAACTTGAGAAATTTAGCGGATAGAATATCTGAAATAGGTTCACTACTTGAAGGAGCAAATGCGGGGATATTTGATTATTTAGAAACCAAACAGGAAATGGAAAGAGGTTTATTATAATACAACTCGACCCACCGGTGGAAGGAGAATAGAATGCGAATATTATCGTGGAACGTGAATGGCGTGCGTGCTGTGCTGAAAAAGGGATTTCTGGAATGGCTGGAGGAGGAAAAGCCCGATGTGCTATGCCTTCAGGAGACCAAACTTCAGGCCGAACAGATTCCGGAGGAGCTGATTTCGCCGCTGGGATACAGGACATTCTGGTCTCACGCGATCAAGAAGGGTTATTCCGGCGTGGCGACTTTTGTGCGCGAGAGGGATGTCGAGTTCCGCGACGGTTTCGGTATCGAGAAATTCGATTCGGAGGGACGGACTATCGTGGCGGATTTCGGCGATTTCGTCCTGATTAACTGCTATTTCCCAAACGGCGGAAGGGGGCCGGAACGGGTTCAATATAAGCTCGATTTCTATTCGGCCCTTCTGGATTTCGTGAATACTCTTCGCGATTCTGGGAAACATGTGATTATCACGGGAGATTTCAACACGGCGCACAACGAAATCGACCTGGCAAATCCCGATTCCAACCGGAAGAAATCGGGGTTTATGGACATCGAACGGGAGTGGATCGACAAATACATCGAGGCGGGACTGGTGGATACTTTCCGAGAACTGCATCCGGACGATGTGGCCTACTCATGGTGGGATTACCGCACTCGCGCGAGGGAGCGCAACGCCGGATGGCGCATCGATTATTTCATGGTTGACGCGCCCTTTATGGAGAGTATCGAGTCGGCGTTCATCCTTCCCGAGGTTATGGGAAGCGACCATTGCCCGGTGGGAATTGAAGTGATTTAGGATTGCGGCGTGCGCCGCAGGCGACTTGCTCAACCCTACGGAATTCGCTTCGGAAATTGAAGTTGTTGAATAATCAAAGGCGGTGAGTAACCGCCTTTTTTAATCCCCCCTGCCCCCCTTTGACAAGGGGGTTTTTTTTATAGTAGGCGGTTGGGAGGCCTTTTTATACTAAACACCCCGCCCCTTCCCCAGACGGGCGCTCTACGGATTTCGTTTCACTCAACAAGCGGAGGCACCCCTCTTTCAGAGGGGAATGAGCTTTTTCGGTTTCTAAATTTCCTGCTGGAGTTTCTCGAATTGATTTCTTGAAATGCCGGCCTGGCGCAGTATCTCGAAAAAAGTTCCTCTGGGCAGTTCCTTTTTGTGGAAAGGGACAACCGCGCGCTTGTTAACTTCTCGGTTGATGTAGATATAATGACTGCCCTTAATCCTGTCGAGGAAAAATCCTGCTTTCTCGAGGATTTTTGCGAGGGTTTCCAGGCTTGTAGGAGCGAGTTTAGACACCTGAACCAATGGTTAACATATATTCAAAAGTATCTCGCTCGGAAGGCACCTCTTCGCCATTTTCGATAAGGCTTTCGATGTAAAGCTCGATAGCCTCCTCGGCCATGGAAATCGCCTCGTCGATAGTATCTCCGTATGTAACACATCCGGGCAGAAACGGGACGAGAACGGTAAAACCGCCTTCGGGTTCTTTGCGAAGGAGAATCCGATAGTTTTTACTTTGATTTTCTATTTCGTCTCCAATCATAAAGCTGGCAACTCTTCATTAAGGATAGATAATTTGCTCATTGAAGTCAATTTTGTTTCCCCTACTTCATTTTCGGAGTGTGCACCGGGTAGCTTCCGCGGATGTCGGGTTTCACGGTGCGGAAGACGTCGTCGAGGTCGCCGGAGGTTTTGACTTCGACACGGGCGAAGGCACTCCAGTCGAAATCTATCACGCCGTTTCCGTTTTTCGAGCGGACTAGGAAGCCGTGGGGGGATTTTTCGGCTATCCATAGTCCGGCGTCGGGAGAATGGGCGGTTAGGGTGATTGCTGGGATTTCGCCGTTAAGTTGTTCTGCAAAATCATTGGAGAAGGGCACCCATCTGGAGCCTGAGAGGACTGCGCTTGAACCGAAATCGAATATCTTGATTTGGGAATAATCGCCTTTGAAATTCGCGCCTACAGCATCGGCGAGGATTTCTGTGCGTTCGACTATTCTGTGGTCGCGGGTTTTGGCCTCTTTGTCCAGCTGGCGGACAGCGCCGATGAGAAGGCCGTCGGTGCGTTGGACGCTTATGAAAAGCTCGCCGTCGTTGTCCTCGTAATTGGTGATGCATTTCGGGAATGTTTCCTGGCGGATTTGCATCACATGATGCCCGAGAAGGGGGTCCCAGAGGGTATCGCCCTCGATGGCGTGTAGTAGGGCCAAATCATCGTATGTATCGAAGAGAATTATCGAGGAGTTTTCGCCGTAGTATGCATTTGAATACATTCTAAACCAATTATAACTGCTCGTTCCAACATATCCCCAGTCCGGCGATGTCGGACGCAGGGTCGGTTCGCTGGCGGAATAATCGGTTAGCCAGTCGTAAGATCCTACGTCGAAGTATGTATTTCCGTTGAAGAATCCTGCGTAGTCATTGCCCTGAGCATAGATGCCGCATTCGTATGGTGAAGTTAAGCCGTCCCAGCCGAGGTAGGCATAATTAGTGGAAGAGGTTCCCATTCCGAAAACGCCGTATTCGGTGCCACGAGCGTAAACACCCCTTTCGCCGCCCATGAAGAACCCCGAAGCCCATTGGCCATTTCCGCGAACGCCAACGTTGCCATAGCTCGATACATTTCCACCGAGGAAACCGTAGTTGGATGAGTTCATCTGGCCATAGACGCCGTTGGTGTTGCCGGTAGCATAGACGCCGTAACGCTGACCGAGAGCGCGAACCGCATCGAAACCGACTCCCATGCCGCTGATTTCGATCCCATGGCCGGGGTTGCTAATCCAGATTCCGGAGGTGTATGAAGAGTGGATTATGCTAAGTTTGCCGGAGGATGTTACGGTCGTGCCGAGTCCTAGCCGGCTGTTGGAATTATCCCAGTATAGTTCGGAAGCGTTTCCACCGAAGGAACCGGAGTTATTGAACTGCACGGCGCCGTTGGAGCCTGCGGGAGAACTGCCGCCGGAGCCTGTTTCATCGCTGGCCCAATAGAGGGTTGTGCCGTTGGATTTTAGAACCTGGCCGGATGATCCTGTGTTTCCGCCTATGTCGATGGACATGGTTGAACCGCGCATATAAAGGCGGTCGTCAGAGTTCATTTCGCCTATGTAAACGTAGGATCCGTCGCCGAAGAAAAGGCGATTATCTGTATATGCTGAAGAATACCCGATTTTTGCCGAACTTGCGCCGCCCGTGTTTTGAACATGGAGTTTGTAACCTGGTGTTATCGTGCCGATGCCTACATCGTAGGTCGTGCTGTTTGGGTATAGATACGATCCGGAAAGAGTCCAGTTGCCGGAGCCGGAGCCGGAGGGATCTTGCCATGAGGCGTATGTGCCGTCTGAGGTTAGAACCTGGCCGGAAGTGCCGTAGCCTGTTCCTGCACCGGTGTAAATGCTTATACCGTTAACAGCGTATATGGTCATATAGTCGTCAACCGGCTCATCGATATAAACATAATCGCCATCACCGAAATTTAGCCGACCGCTAGAGCCTAAAGATCCGGAGCCGAGGACGCGAAGTGCTCTGTTGTCGGGGCCATAGACATTGAGAGCATTGTTAGTGTAGGTCGGGTTGTTGATGTTAAGCCGGTTATTGGTGTAATCCCATGCGAAGGCGCTTTCGGCTCCGAATGCACTGCTGGAATTGTATTGGACATAGGTGTCTGAACCGGCGGGAGATGCGCTCACGGAGGGAGTTGCCCATGTGCCATTGTAGGAAAGGAACTGGCCGGATGATCCGGCGGTTGTCGGCAGATTCCAGCTTCCGTTTATGTTGAGGGAATTTACTCGAGCCGAGCCATTTACGTGGAGGTTGTAACTGGGCAAAGTTGTGCCGATTCCGACATTGCTTCCATTATCGAAAAGAGTTCCTGTTCCGAGGGTGGATATTCCCGTCCATCTCGCGGTATAGTTGGCTGTTCCGGTTCCGGAGATTCCGCCGGGGGCATCCTGCCAGAGGACTCCGGAAGTTCCGCGAGTCAGAACCTGGCCGGATGTTCCTGTGGTGTTGTTGTAGTCATAAAGGTATCCGCGAAGGCGAAGGTTTCCGGCAATGTCGAGGGGCTGAGTGGGCGAAGTTGTGCCTATACCGAGGTTTACACTCGTGAACGCCGCATTGACTGTGGGGGCTCCTTTGAGGATGCTCAGGCGGTCGGTCATTGTTCCCGAACCGTTATCTGTTCTAATTTTGAAACCGAGAGAGGAAGTTGATGTTCCACTAATGTCGAGATTTAGACCGATGTTGCCCTGAGTCTCTATAGTTGCTGTTCCAGCGCCGGTTCCGAAGGTTATCCTCGGATTGGCCGTGTTCCCGTCCAAGAGGCTTAGTTGAAGGGCATAGGAATTCAGAGGGTCGGTTTTTATCTGCACATAGGGATTCGTTCCCCAGAGCGGAAGGGCGGAGGGCGCAAATCTGGATGTGCCCATTACATGAAGCTTTTCGACAGGGCTGGATGTCCCGATTCCGACATTTCCGGTATTGTTATTTAAAATATCCGTTCCGGAGAGTGTCCAGTTGCCCGAACCTCCCGACCCACCACCGGCAACGCTGTCAGCTATTGCCGCGCGGAAAGCATAGCTTACTGTGCTGAGCTTTTCCCTTGGCGTAAGAAGTTCGCCGTCCACTACCAATTCGAGCCAGTAATCGACTGAAAAATCGAGGTTGATGGGCGTTATTGAGCCGAGTTCGACATCGAAAAGGCCTTTGATCACTTCGACTTGAAAGGCGCCGGAATGGGTTTCTGACCACAATGCGCTTCCGCCTGTTTCGGTTGAGTAGATTCGGAAGGTCATATCGAGATCTGCATTTATAGCCACGCCGCCGGGATCAGTGAGTTTACCCTGATAATTCAGAGTTCGGGGCACCGCTATAGCGATATTGACTAATGAGATGATAAGAATTGAAACGATAACGAATTTTTTCATTGTAACCTCCAGTTTTGTAACCATAGTAATATATTGTGAAATATGATATAAGGCAACCCCAAAAGCTTGATTTGTAAAATTTACCGAAATGTTTTGCAAAGTGGCGTCTTTGCCTTTATATTCATTCTGTTATATTAGGAGTGTTATGAAAAAATGGATTTCTACATTGCTTGTAATTTCCCTGGCGACGATATCCTGCGACAGGTCGGTACCACCAAATCCGCCTGCGCCGGACGACGACGAAGACGAGGGGATAACTTATCGCATCACTAATGTCAGGGATGGGGATACGATCGAACTCGACGACGGTCAGGCTGTCCGCCTAGTGGGAATCGACACGCCGGAGATGAATTACGGCGGGACACCAGAGCCTTGCGCAACGGAAGCTACTGAGTTCACACAGAGCATTGCTTTGTATAGATATTGCTATCTCGTTTACAATACTTCTGTGGGCGATTCGATTGATTTCTACGGGCGCACGCTGGCTTTCGTGCATATTTTGCCGGATAGCTTGTGTTTGAACGTGGAGATTGTTCGAGCGGGATGGAGCGAAGACTGGGATTCTTATCCTGTGCGGAACGATTACGAAGTGCAATTCAATGCCGCGGAAACCGAAGCTATAGCGGCTGGGAGAGGTATTTGGAACATTTCAGCTAACTGCGAATAAGGAGTTTTCATGGACAATGCACGGATTCAGGAGATTATCGCTGAGATTGAGGCCGAATTTGGACCGAGGAAGTTTCCGATTGTAACATCGGATTGGAGGCTGATGGAGGATTCCCGGCTGATGTTGAAAGCCAAGGCGAGTAAACCTTCCTGTGTTGCCCCTTTAATCGACCATACCGCATTGAAGCCCGATGTTACTGAAACCGAAATCGAAGGGCTATGCAGAGAGGCTATCGACCACCGTTTCGCGAGTGTTTGTGTGAATCCTTGCTGGGTGGCACTGGCTTCGGAATTATTGAAGGATGAGCTTCCGATGGTCTGCACTGTAGTCGGGTTTCCTCTCGGTGCGAATGTTCCTGAAATCAAAGCGGACGAGGGAGTTCGCGCTGTCGAAGATGGCGCGGAGGAGCTTGATATGGTTCTCAATGTCGGAGCTGTGAAATCCGACAGGTGGGAATATGTCTTTTCGGATGTTGTCAGCGTGGTGGAATCGTCCTCGCCGGTGGCGGTTAAGGTAATTCTCGAAACTTGTTTGCTCACCGAAGAGGAAATCGTCCGTGCTTCCGCTATATGCGCATCTGCGGGGGCGGCATATGTGAAAACGAGCACCGGCTTCTCATCCGGAGGGGCTACAGAATCAGCCCTTCGGCTGATGACGGCGGCTGTCGGGGAAAAGCTTGGAGTGAAGGCTTCCGGCGGTGTGGGCGATTTCGAGACTGCAATGAAGATGATTCGCGCCGGGGCTACTCGTATCGGCGCGAGTAAATCACTAATAATAACGGCTGAATGAAGGTAAAACTATATTTCATCGGAAAAGTGAGCGATAATTTCGCTAATCCCGTCGATTATTACGTCGAGCGGCTCTCGCATTATTGCGAATTCGAGGCCGTCCCTATCAAGCAGGCAAAAAACCTTCCTGACGAAAAAATCATAGCACAAGAGGGAGAACGCTTGATGAAGGCTATCGAAGGGGAAACCTGTATTGTCGCCCTTTCGGAAGAGGGCAGAAAACTGCGGTCGGTGGAATTCGCGAACTGGCTGTCGGTGGCGAGGTCTTACGCCGGAACCGTGGCCTTCGTTATAGGCGGGGCATTTGGGTTGTCCCGCGAGGTGAAAAAGCGTGCCGACCTAATCCTATCCCTTTCGCCGATGACTTTCCAGCATGACCTCGCCCAGCTCGTTCTAATCGAACAAATCTACCGCGCGATGACAATAATGCGCGGCGAAAGTTACCATAAATAATTTTTGATACGGACACTGAGTTTATCGCGGACACTGAGCCTTGCCCTTAGGCCCCACGGGTCGAAGTGTCTTTGGGACGTAGAGCGTAAAAAAAGGCTTCGACAAGCTCAGCCACCGTAGGGGTAGCTCAGCCACAGTGGAAGTAGCTCTGGCAATATGCGGATGGTTCAGGCAACGGGGGATTGACTCAAGGGATGTTAGGACGAGAGGATTACAGGTCGCCGGTCCAGCGGAGGGCTATGGTAGATAACGCGATCGCCGCTGTTTCCGCGCGGAGGCGTCGTTGGCCGAGGGAGACGGGCACTCCGCCGGCGTCGGCTATGGCTTTGCGTTCCTCGGCGGAAAAGCCACCTTCCGGGCCGACGAAAAGGGCGACGCTCTCACCGAGTTTGGGCAATTTAGCGGGCAGATTCGGCAGGCCGTTTTCGTCGGCGACTACGAGATGATCGAACCGCTTTTCATTTATGATGTCGTAAATCGTCTTCGGAGATTCGACTTCGGGCAAAACTGCTCGAAGGGATTGTTTCATAGCTCGAATGGATACAATTTCCAGCCGGTCGAAGAATTTTCCGTCCGGGCGTATTCTTTCGATGCCGTATTCGGTGTGCAGGGGGATCAACCTCGAAATTCCCAGCTGGACACAGGCGTCCCATGCCCATTCGAGGTGTTTGGGTTTTATTGCGCCGAGGCATAGGGTAAACTCGATAACCGGTTCGGGGGCGGCTTTTGTCTCGCCTCGTATCTCCCCGCGGGAATGCTCCTTGTCTGCCCGGGTAATCACTACCTGATAGGCTTTTCCCGCACCATCGACCACGGTTACGATGTCATCGACTTTCACGCGGAGGACTTTCGCCAGATGATGGCTTTCTTCCGCTGTGAATATGACTCTGCCGTTTTGAATATTTTCTGGCGGGACGAAAAAATTTGTGTCGATGTGTTTCATAGTTTTAAAAGGGCGGGTTATTAGCCCGCCCTGGAATTCCGGTTTATTAGTCGGATTTTCGTTTGGAAGTGCCCACAGCTGAGCCTTTTTCGCGTCGGTCATCGATCCCGTTGTTGTTCTCGTCGATGAAGACATCGCGGGATTTTGAGCTGGATACCTTGGCCCCCTTCGATAGTTCCGGAGGGGATTGGTAACTTGAGCTTCGGGAAACGGAGGGCGTGGATTCCTCAGCAGATTCGTCGTCGAACATTGGCACAGACCGGCTTCTCGATGACGATTCGCTTTCCTGCGAGGATTTGTATGCCTCCGCCGCGCTTCTGAAAAGACTTTCGATAATTCCGCCGAGGTTGTTTTTCTCGGGTTCGTCCTGCACGGATCTCGGAGATTGCTGGCTGACACTCTCGCCCTTTTTCGAGCTGTCGAGGGTGTCGCCCTCCTGGCCGAACAAGGGTGTCATTGCGAGAATTCCGAAGAGTATTATGTAGGTTATCGTTTTCATCTTTTCAATAATAGGTTGTGATGCCCTTTTTGTCAAGGACTACCTGCTCCTTCTGCTCGATGTCGAGCTTTCGGATGTCGGCGCACTTTTCGTCCTCGAACTTGTGGAGGAACTTCTGGAACTGCTTTCGGTCGCACTTCTGGATGTCTCCCTCGAAACCGGCGGAGGGTTATTTTTTAGTTCCTTCGAAGATTTAGATTCGGTCGTTCTGCTACTTTCCCTTTCGGAATTTTCCGCCGGGGCTTGTTCGGGAGGGGATATTTTGTCCGATGTCCTTTTGCTTGTGATATTCTCCGTCTGGGAATTCCTTGTCGAAAAGTCGCTGATGTTTCCCGCGGGATTTTCAGCGGTCGTGCCCCGATTGCTTACCGATGGCGCTGTCGATTCGTTCAAACCGCTTCTTCTACTGGACTCGGAGGGCGTGGGCGAAGATTCTGTCCGTCGGGAGGTCGCCGGTGTCGAGACATCGGGAGACGTGCTCCTTCGAGAAACCACTTCGCGATATTCCGGGGTAGTCCATTCTGCCGGTGTTTCGCGGACACGGTATTCAGGACCTCTTTCGGCGAGAGTTCTCTGGACGACTTCCGGCATAGGCCGCTCGAAGCCGTTGCGTCTCGGTATTCGTTCGTGGGTCGAGTAGCTTCTGTCCAGCTGGACGGAGTATCTGTAGCGGTAAATGCCGTCCACATAGACTCTGCGCGCACCGGGGACGTAGTAGTCATAGTAGGTATAGTAGTAGCGTCCGCATGAGCTGTAATGGTAGCTTACCCATCTTCTCGCCCACCACGGCCACATCCAAAAGGGACGGTGTTGGCACCACATCCAAACTTCCCAGTATTCCGGGCATTCCCACCAGGGATCCCACGGGCTTGGGGTTCCCCAGCAACAGTAGCAGTCCGAACCGACCCCCACATACCATCCAGCTGACGCGGTGGTAGGGGTTAGCGAGAGGAGGACTCCCGCGAGGATGATTGCGAATAGTAACTTTTTCATCTTAATTCTCCTTCTTGGCGGATTTCATGTCCAATTGTTCTCGAGGGTTTTTCCCTCGCTATTCTAAGCTCCGGGTTGCCGGGATCGGTCTGATAAGCCCAGTCGAAACGGAGTCTATCACCAGTGATCTCCCGAATAAGCACCGTAGCGAAATGATTGTCTGCTGTCCAGATAATGTAAGCGAAACCTTCCCGCGCCTCGACATCGGCGTATGCGCTCCATCCGGTTTCCGGCGCGTAATCGACGTCGGAAAGGCTGTTGGCATAGCCCCATTCCATGATGTCCGTGTAGTCGTTTGCGGCGTTGAGATAATATCCAAGGGCGTCGTGGCCGAAGTAGAAGTCGCAGGTCGGATAATCATAGGCCACAGCGGAATATGCTGATAAATCGTAGCCGGCATCGTCCGGGTAGGTTTCTGCGGCCCAGAGATAATAACTGTAGCCTTCCGGGCGCGGGGTATCATAAACCAGATCGCTCGAAAGCTCGCTCGTGTTTCCGCAGTAGTCGTAGCTCGCGATGGCGTAGTAATAAGTTCTGCCGTTGTTAACGTTCCAGTCCGTAAAGGACGCCGAGTGGGTCGAACCTAAATACTCGTAGTAACCGGTAGGGCCATTACCGCGGTAAACATCATAACCTTCAATATCCCAACATGATACGGGATTCCAGTATATGTAAACCGAGTTATCCCCCGTCACCGAGTGGACATTGTAAGGCACCGACGGCGGTGTGTTGTCGCACCAGCAGGAGCTACAGTCATCATAGTAAGGATCGTTATCGACGATTACGAAATCGCATCCGGCGAAAAGGATCGCCATAATCGAAATTAGTATTGGTAGTGTTCTTCTCATGTTTGACCTCCATAAGTTTTCTTTCGCAAATAGTAACTGCACCAGGCGTGCCAAAATATAACTTATTATTTATCAAGGAGTTATAGAGTTTAAGCATATCCCAAAATGCACATATATATGATTGGGTGCACAAATATTGTGCGTCTGATTTCACACTTAGGGGGCGTCGGCCCTTCTTCCCAGAAGAAGGGCGGCTAAATCGGCCGTGGATAGCATGGGAAGTTTTAAGATGACGAGGAATTGATAAATCGGGCTGAGAACTGACCCATGGGAAGCCGATTTAGCCTGGGGCGTTTTTCACCTTTGGAAAATAATATAAGAAAAACGCCCTCGACGCCCCCGGGCGCGGACGAAATGACTTGCTCTGAACAACGGATATACTTATAATTTGGAAAACGCATTCGAAAGGAACAAAATGAGAAATATCACAATGATTTCCGGTATCTTCCTGATAATTACAACAGCAGTTGTCGGCTACACTATCTCAATCGAAGAAACATATTCCGGTTTCAGCAATTCGCAGACTTGCGCTGTTCATGGCGACTACGTCTTTCTTCTCGACCACTATAAGGTTTACAGTTTCAATCCTTCAACCGGAGCTTTCGTCGATACCCTCAATCTCGGCGAATATGTCCGGAGTATCGATTTCGAAGGCTCAGTTGCAGTTGTGATGGGCATTTCGAACCTATACCTTATTGATGTCTCCGATCCCACATCCATGTCAACTCTCGATAATCTCTCAGTCGGAATGGGAAGTATGGGCTGGGACGCGGTGATCGACGGTTCCATGGTTTATTGCGCCGTTCAGAACAGGGCGATAATCGCTGAAGTCACGGGGAGTTCGCTAACAATGCGAGGAGCATTTTATCCGTATGGCTCATTCCCCATGGTTAGATGTATCGAAAACAAGGGCGAAACAATGTATGTCGGCGACGGCAACAGCGGAATATACGCTGTCGATGTATCAAATCCCGCCACCCCCTCTATTCGCATGTCCGCCTCCACCCCCGGAAGCAAGATAGACCTCGAAGTCATTCCGGGAGATAAGCTTATCGTGGCCGACGGTGCCTATGTCGGTATCGACTCTACAAGCGTTCGTATTTTTAATATTCCCGCACCGACCACATTTACGGAAATCGGCGCATGGGTGCAGTTCGGCGGGGATGCTATCGAGGTAAATACGCCGACACCATATAATAGAGTCGCCCTTGCCGATGGCGAAGGCGGAGTGAAAATCATCGACATCTCAGACCCGGATGATCCACATCTCCTTGTCCAGCAAGCTACTACAGATTTAATCAACGGCATATATGTAAGTAACGACACCCTCTACGTCGCCGGAATGAGCAATTTCTACATCATGACCACAGACGCTTTCGGTTCCGACTCGGACACGGTTGTTACCCATATCCCTGCAACGATAGACTCTGTCAGTCCCGATGAGATACTCATCAGCTCCTGCGCGCCCTATTTCCAGTGGTTCTACACGGAAGGTTCTCTTCCCATAGACCCCGGAAGCGCGCTAATCGAAATCGACGGCGCAACTTTCACCGGTTTCGACACCGAGGTTTCGATAGGCGGCGGAATAATAAGCATAGACATGGACGGCTATCCCTATTCATCCCACGATACGGTGCACGCCGAACTCACATATCTCGCGGATACCGCCGACAGCGCCGCGGTTGGAATAGGACTGTCTTCGTCTATGATTTTAGACCTCGACCCGCCATCTTTGACCGATGTTTATCCTATGCCAGGCGATTCTTTGCATAGGGATTCAGTAGCCGTTTCCGGAAGCATAGCGGATTATGGTCCTGCGGGTCTCGACGAAAGTGGTTTTCGAGTTCTTATCGACGGCATCTCATACTCCCCATCCGGAATTTACCTCGACTTCACTCCGCCCGCGTTCACATGCACTCCCATGGGAAGTTTTTCGCCGGGCAACGAGGTCGAAGTTTGCGTTACCGCCGAGGACATGCCCGAACTTTGCTCTTCGAACGAACTCGATACCTGCTGGACCTTCTTCATTCGCACAACGGGAATCGGAGAGAGTGGTCTTCCCGAGAATGTGTCTCTGTCGGCATCGCCAAATCCTTTTAATTCAGCAACAATGCTGACAATCGGCCAGATGCCGAAGGGCGAATCCAGATTGGAAATCTACGACATTCACGGCAGAATCGTCGATGTCATCGATAAATCCCGATTTGTCAACAACCGAGCAGTATGGGAGCCCTCGCCGGAAATTGGCTCAGGATTATATTTTGCCGGGTTCCCAAATGGCGAGGTGATTCGAGTTGTTTTCTTGAAATAAATAATTGCCGCGATATAATTTCTAAAAAAGCTTTTTTTGCTTGAATTTAGCAAAAACATCGGTATAATCCGGCTTATGACCAATCAGTCATATTGCTTATGAAACGAAACGAAGAAAATAAAAACCGGGCATTTGCCCAAATCACTCAAATAGCGGTTCCGCTGGTTGTCCTTGCGGGGTTGGTGTTTGCATACTGGCGTCCCCTGTTCGCCGAATACTCGACCATGCGCGGTATTATGGCCGCTAAAGGCGGAGCAGGATTCTTCATCATTGGCGGCTTAACACTGCTGATGATGAGCATCGGTCTAATCCAAATCCTCTACTCACTAATCGTGGGTCTCCTTCGTAAAATCGAGGTATTCCGAACACTCAAGCCGTATCTCTGGAAATATTCCATATATTACAAACTGGGGCTTTTCTCCCTAATCTTCGTTAACGGTTTCCAGCTTATAATTCCGCAAATTACCAGAGCGGCAGTTAATGATATGTCCTTCGGAAGGGCAACCTCGGATGGAATGCTAAAATATGCAATGATCATCATAGGCCTCGCCCTGGGTGTCGGAATTATGCGCTTTTTCTGGCGTTACCTTATTATAGGATCGTCGCGGAAAATCGAGTTCGACCTGCGTAATCGTTTCTATCAGACTCTTCTGAGCATGAGCGTCCGGTATTTCAACAACACCAAGGTCGGCGACCTTATGGCACTGGCCACCAACGACCTCGACGCCGTGCGAATGATGGCTGGAATGTCCATCGTAGCCCTCTTCGACGCCTTCTTCATGCTGGTTGCGAGCCTGATTCTCATGGCCACAATAAACTGGAAATTGACCCTTTTTGTTCTGATACCCATGCCTTTCCTGTCGCTGATAATCGTGAAATTCGGTTCTCAGTTGCACGACAGGTTCAAACTGGTTCAGGACAGTTTCGCGAAACTTACCGACAAGGCGCAGGAAACATACAGCGGTATCCGCGTAATCAAAGCCTATGTGCAGGAAAAAGCCGAAATGGACAATTTCCAGGTCCTCAACGACGATTACCGCTGGAAAAACATGCAGATGGTGCGTATCTGGGGACTCTTCGACCCGCTGATTACTTTCGTTATAGGGATAAGTTTCGGCCTCGTTCTCCTTTTCGGCGGTGATAGAGTAATCCTCGCGAATATGTCCATGGGCGATTATGTCGCTTTTACGTCATATCTGGGAATCGCCATCTGGCCGATGATTGCCATCGGATGGATAACAAATCTCTACCAGCGCGGAAAAGCCTCTATGGGAAGACTCAACGAGGTGTTCGATCTCGAACCGGATATCGCCGAATCGGAGACCCCGGTTGTTTTGGATCCGCTGAAGGGCGAAATCGAGTTCCGCGGTCTTAGTTTCTCCTACGAAGGGGATTCTGAGAAGGTCTTCGATGATGTTTCGCTCAAAATCGAGGCAGGCTCTACAGTCGCACTGGTTGGCAGGACAGGTTCGGGCAAAACTACGCTCCTGCGTATTATGCTTAGGATGTTCGATGTCCCCGCCGGAACGGTCTTCATCGACGGCCACGATATCCGCGATTTACAGCTTGAGACTTTCCGCCAGCAGGTGGGCATGGTGCCTCAGGAAACTTTCCTATTTTCCGAACCTATTATCGACAACATAAAATTCGGCAAACCGGACGCTCCTGATTCCGAGGCCCTTGAGATGGCTAAAATCGCCCAGATATACGAGAACATCATGGAGTTCCCTCAGGCATTCGATACAATGGTGGGCGAAAGAGGCGTTTCCCTATCCGGCGGTCAGAAGCAGAGGGTCGCCATCGCCCGCGCCCTGCTGGTTAAGCCGAGTATTCTAATGCTCGACGATGCCTTATCCGCGGTCGATACGGAAACCGAGGAGAACATCCTCAACGAGCTTAAGAAGTTCATGCGGGACAGAACGAACATCATCGTAAGTCATCGAATAAGCACGGTGAAAAACGCGGACAAAATTTTCGTTATAGATAAAGGCAAGATTGCCGAAGAGGGTACCCACGACGATTTAATCGCCCTCAACGGAATCTATGCAGATTTGGACAGACGCCAGAAACTCGAAAAGATGTTACACGACGAAAACGGGACGGTGAAATAATGGCACGCGGCGGCGGAGGCGGCAGAGGCGGTGGACGCGGAGGCGGCTACGACGATTTCCATGAGGAACAGGACCTCGGGAAATTCTACGACTCGAAGCTCGTGAAGAGGCTGATGGTTTATGCCAGGCCTTACACGAAGCTATTCATCCTTACTATCCTCGTCGTGCTGGTCCTTTCCGGACTGCAGATTATTCAGCCGTATATCACCAAAATCGGAATCGACCGCTTTATCATATTCAGCAATGCCAAGCTGAACCTATCGGAAACAGACGACCCCTATATTCAGGAAGTCCGCGGAAGATACGGCGGCATGATCCCCCTCGAAGATGAGGGCTGGTTCCTATTCGACCACAACGAACTCGACCCCGCCGACGCCGCAGAACTGGAAGAGCGCGGTCTTCTCGGCAAAGAGAAGTTCTACATCGTAGATAAAGAGGATTTCTCGAGCGAAGAGTGGGACTCTGTCGAAGCGATAATCGGGCGGTTTAGCGCGCAGTTAGAAGCGACCGCGAACGATGACGAATATATAATCAGTTATAACAACCTGCAGGAGATACCTCGAAGCGATCTCATTACCCTGCGCGCGAAAGACCGTCGGGGAATTCTCATCATCGGGCTGATATATTTCGGCGTTCTGTTGCTGTCCTTTGCAATGCAATACGGGCAGATTTACATGATGACATGGATTGGACAAAGTATCCTCTTCGATATCCGTAATGCCCTGTTCAAACATCTTCAAAATCTTTCGCTGAAGTATTTCGACAGCAACCCGGTGGGACGTCTGGTTACACGAAGCACCAACGACGTCAACGTCCTTAACGAGCTTTTTACCAGCGTCCTCATCACCCTGTTCTCCGACCTGTTCAAACTCGTGGGTATCGCCGCGGTTCTCCTTTATATGAACTGGCGTCTCGGTCTGATTCTCATGGCGATTATGCCCTTCATAATGGTCGTGACCCTGCTTTTCCGTATCAAGTTCCGCGACGCCTACCGCAAAGTCCGCAAAAAGCTGGCGCAGATTAACGCCACATTGAGCGAACATTTCAGCGGCATTCGAGTTATCAAAATTTTCGCCCGCGAGAAGGAGAATATCCTGCGGTTCCGCGAAATCAATCAGGATTATTACAAGGCGAACATTTACCAGCTCGTTATCCACGGCCTCTTCTCGCCGGTAATCGTGCTCTTTAGGAACATCGGGCTGGCGTTAATTATATGGTATGGCGGCGGTCAGGTTATTCAGAACCTCCTCCCCCTCGGCGCGCTGGTGGCGTATTTAAGCTATGTCGAGATGTTCTTCCAGCCCATCAACGCCCTCGCGGAGAAATTCAACGTCATGCAGTCGGCCATGGCGAGTTCGGAGCGGATTTTCCAGATTATGGACACTCCGCCGGACATCCCCCAGCCGGAAAACCCCGTGCTTATAGAATCGGTGAAGGGCGAGGTCGAGTTCGACCACGTCAGTTTCGCATACAAACGCCTCCCCGACGACAGCGACTGGGAATGGATTCTCAAGGACGTCAGCTTCAAGGTTCCCAAAGGGGAATCCGTGGCTCTGGTGGGCGAAACCGGCGCGGGAAAAACGACCATCATCTCCCTGCTGTCCCGATTTTACGATGTCCAAAAGGGACGCATTCTGGTCGATGGCGTCGATGTCCGTCAGTGGGACAAGGCCGCTCTGCGCAGGCATCTGGGGGTCGTTCTTCAGGATGTCTTCCTCTTCGCCAGCGATATCAAAACGAATATCCGTCTGAATAATACGGAATTGAGCGAGGAAAAACTTCGCGAAATAGCCCGAATCGTGAACGCCGAGGATTTCATCGATAAGCTTCCGAAAAAATTCGACGAGCCTGTTACGGAACGCGGAAGCACCCTCTCCGCAGGCCAGCGGCAACTTTTGTCCTTCGCCCGCGCCCTTGCTTTCGACCCGGCTATTCTAATTCTGGACGAGGCCACAGCGAACATCGACACCGAGACCGAACAGCTCATTCAGGATGCCCTATGGCGACTGATGGAGGGACGCACGAGCATCGTCATCGCCCACAGACTATCGACCATTCAGCATGTTGACCGAATTCTCGTGATGCACAAGGGCAAGATAGTCGAGGAGGGCAACCATCAGGAGCTCCTCACCCAGGGCGGAATCTACTACAAACTCTACCAGCTCCAATACAAAGGGCAGGAGATATAACTTCTCCGCCGGAACGCTAACCCGGGGATGGAATTGGGCAAAAAGTGCGCTTTTTGCTCGTGTGGTGATGCTGTTTACGGGGTACCGTGCGCTGTTTGCCCTTATGGAGACGCTGTTTGTCCATGTTGGGATGCTGTTTGTCCGTCTGGGTGCGCTGTAATGCTTTACAGGGACGCTGTTTGTTGACATTCGGACGCTTTTTATCATGACAGGCGCGCTGTTTGATGAACATTTTGGGCAAATTCCGCATTTTTGACCCCAGTTCACCCATATTTCCCTCAACCCTGAGTATTGTGACCAGAATCGCGCTTTGAATTCTCTATACCCTCAAGGGCTTTTGGTCTGATTCTCGACTCGTAGAGTTCTTCGAGCTCAGCTTCATCTTCGATACCTATGCTGAATACCATTTTTCGAGAGCGGGAAACGCCTCGCGTGTTTTTGTTCTTACCTCTCCATCGGGTTCGTCGTTCCATCGATAAGGCAGACTGTAGCAGGTGATTTTGTCACCTCTTTTGAGATGACATAGTCTTCCTATAAAACTCGCTGAGACAACATCAACGAGTTCCTCATCCGTCAAAGCCTCGAACCTTTCTAATTCCTTTATGACATCCAGTGGTATTTCCATTTTATTTCAGATAAACGATCCTCGCCGTTGCAACGGTCCCTGAGCCTGTCGAAGGGCCGCCTGGGTCGAGGTCTCCTCGACCGCCCGCCGATGCCCGGACAAGATATACGCCGGAGGGGAGGGATTCATCGGGTGTCCAAATATAAGAACCCCCCTGACCCCCCTTCGTAAGGGGGGCAAATACGGACACTGAGCTTGTCGAAGTGTCTTTTGTTAATCTACCCGCTCCTGCTTCGACAGGCTCAGCATCCGCTATCTTCCGCCCATTCACATCATAAATCTCCACCCGTAGGGGCGTATCGCATACGCCTGAAGCTTCTACTGCAAACCGGACCGACGAATTAAACGGGTTCGGATAGCTCCTAAGTTTCATCTCGTCCGGTTTCCAAGGAATAACCGCTTCCGCTTGTCCACTTGCCACGCTGTCCGCGAGGTAGAACATATACAGCCTGCAACCGCCAGCCGCAGGATGGGCGACGGCATAGAGAACCGTGTCCTTCATCGCAAAATGGGTGCAGTAGAATTCGCTGTCCGGATCCATGTAGTAAGCTACTTCGTGGATGTCCGAAAGGTCGTCGATGTCAAGTATCGAGAAGCCGTGCTTGAAACCCACAGCCGCGAGATGATCGTTTACGATTTCGACTCCAATAGCGGGTTGGCCGTCCCATTTATCGTCGAAAGTGTAGCTCGAATCGGTGTTATGGACGTAGAAATCACTCTCCCCGATCTCCCAATCCGGCCAGGAGCTTAACTCTGTATTAACGAAGAAGATATACTCGCCGTCGCCGGTTATCGAACCGAAATACCGCTCAGGATAGGCCGGGCCGAAATAATAGTTGAACGTAGGACTTGCCGAATTTATCATGTCCGCTCTGGCAATATGCGAATGAACCCAGCTTGTGGAAGTGATTTCGTCATATCCAAGGAATTTCCATGGCAGATACACATAGCCGTCGATAGCCTCCAAACCAGCCAGGCTGGACATTTCGTGGAGAGTTCGATGAATGAATATGGATTCGGGGTCGGCGACATTGATGCAAACGATCTCTCCGGGGGTTGTTGTATAGAGGAAGCTGTCTTCCAAAGCCGCGAAGTGGTAAGAGGCATCTGGCGTGTAAATAGTGCTCAAAGGAGCTATTGAATCTCCTTGATATATTATGCTATACATATATACTCCCCCCCTGTAAAGAATACTGAGTCTTGTATTGCGCAAAGCACGATATTCTCTGAACCGGAATGCGGGTCAATCGTAGTGTCCAATTCAGCGTGGTTTTCAAGATCAACGAATGTCATCTGGGTATTTCCCGGCAACCAGACCAGAAACGAATCCCCCATGGCCAAATCCCAGTAGGCGGTTCCCGAGTAATCGTAACCTGGAGGCCAGTCTGGATATCCTTCGCAAAGGAATCCGGTTCCGGGTTCGTCCATCCAGTCCACCATCCGGCAGGCGAGGCTACAGGGTGTCGTCTGGCAATCCGCCAGCGCCATTCCTGCAAACACCGCAATAAATAAGAAACAAATAGCTGTCGTTTTCATTTCAGTTCCTTTCGTTTAGAATCCAAAAGGAGGTGTCGCCATAGTCGGATGTTCCCTGCTTGTTGCGGCGGCTTGCTCGGGTTCTGGTTGCCTTATGTCGGTTACTTCTAATCATTACTCTTAAATAATAATCCATAATAATCTTTTGCGCAAGTTTTTTTTCGGAGGGCATATCTCCTTATCTTAACAATAAAGAGCTTTCCAGCTCTGTCAGTTAGCCTGCAGTTGCTGTATTATCAGTCTTTCGGGAATCTCATTTTCCCTAATGCTGTTTCAAAATTTTCTCAACCTATTTCTATCATTCGGCGGATTGCGGATTCGGCAGAGGTGCGGATTTCTTCATCCAGTTTTACCTCGTAGAAGCCTAATTCGAGGCATCTTGCGAGTTTTGCGAGGGTTGTTTGCTTCATGTTGAAACATATCGCGTCCGGTTTGAGCGCAGATACATGTTTTTCCAGCATTTCGCGGCGGATTCGCTCGATAAGACCAATCTCCGTGCCGAGGATAACATGGTCGTCGTGGTCGCGGACATAGTCGAACATCGCCGATGTCGAACCCACTTCGTCAGCGATTTTTGTGATTGGGTATGGCACCTCGGGATGCACCATTATTGTGGCTTCGGGAAACTTCGCCCGGGCGTTTTCGATATGTTCGAGGCGTATCATCGAGTGGACATAGCAACCGCCCTCCCAGAGTATCATGTTGTTTTTTCCGAGGGTTTCTTTCACCCATGTGCCGAGGTTGATGTCCGGCAGGAATATAACAGGCGCATCTCCGACTGATTTAACAACTTCCAGAGCGTTTCCGCTGGTGCAACATATGTCTGTAACTGCCTTGACTTCGGCGGTGGTATTGACATATGAAATAACTATATGGTCGGGGTGTTTTTTCTTCAGCTCGATAACGTCTTCCATGTTGGCGCCGGCGGCGAGGGGGCATCCCGCGGCCTTCTCCGGAATATATACTTTTTTATTCGGCGATAATATCTTCGCGGTTTCCGCCATGAACATAACACCGCAGAATATAATAACTTCGGCATCGGTATCCGCGGCGATGCGGGAAAGGCCGAGGCTATCACCCAGATGGTCGCAGACGCGCTGGATATCGTCTCGCTGGTAATTATGGCCGAGAATGACCGCGTTTTTTTCCTTTCTCGCGGTTTCTATTCTCTGGACAAGTTCTTCGTGGCTTAGTTCTGAATATTCTTTTAATGAGAGCATTTTCATTGTCTTTCTTTTATCATTTTTATAACATTCGTTATGATTTCTTCCGGATTGTCCGGTTTCAACTCGATTTGAACGTAATAAGTGGTTATCCTCGATCTGAGTCCTGCGAGACGCATAGCATCTTTTTCCGTCGTAACTATAACATCCGCGCCATGGGCTTCGGCGAGATTTTCTATAGCATGTATATCATTAACAGTAAACCGATAGTGATCTCTGTAAGTTATGTGCGCGACGATATGGGCGCCGATATTTTTCAATGTTTTATTAAAGCTATCCGGGGATCCTATAGCTGAGAATGCCACTACTTTTTCATTTTTTATAGCATTCCAAGGAATTTTTACATTGTCGAGGGTGAATAGTCCTGTGGGGATTTTTTTTGCATTATATATTTTTTCTTTCAAATGGTTAAACTCAAAAGGTATCTCTCTTTTTTCTCCGACAAATATTATTATATCAGCCTCGTCTATCCGCCACTTGCCGTCGCGAAGATTGCCGTTGGGAAAAAATGACCCGCCTGATAATGGATCGTGGGCTGGAAAAAGCACAATATTGACATCTCTATGCATCTTTAGATGCTGAAAACCGTCGTCGAGGATAAATATTCTGCCATCTCCATCTCCCATTTCCCTTGCCGATTCGACTCTATCGCGATGGACAACTATTGGAATATTCCGAAGATGAGATGCCATAAGCGCGGGTTCGTCGCCCGCCAAACGTGCTTCGGGGATGTCGCCGAGGATATACAATCTATCTTTTATAGAGCGTTTATACCCTCTTGTCAGTATAACAGGGTCGTAGCCTCTGGATTTTAACTCTCGCGCCAGCCATATAGTGAATGGAGTTTTGCCTGTTCCGCCGAGGGCGATATTGCCTATAGATATTACCGTAGCAGGTGCCTTTTTTGTATGGAAAAATATACCCCATTTATACAGTCGCCATCGAAGATAGCTAACTGCCGCAAATAGTATTGATATGGGCGCTGAGAGCCATCTCATTCGGCGAGGGCCTCCCTTATGGCTGTTTTGTATTTTATTCGTATATCAGCCATGGATTTGACTACATCTTTTGCTAATTCACCTATTTTTTCCCGAGTCTGAGGCTTAGTTATAAGTTCTTCAATTTTGCTTTTGAGCTTTTCTGCATTTTCGACCATGATACCGCCGCCACCGGATATTATTGCATCGTAGGCCTCTCTGTTAGCATCTATGTGAGGGCCGAACAAAACAGGAACGCCGAAATATGCTGGTTCAAGGGGATTGTGCCCGCCGTAATTTTCGATGGTGCCGCCAACGAACGCTATTTGTGCGGAGGCATAGTACCCTAAAAGTTCTCCCATGGTGTCCAGGACAAGGACATTGACATTCTTTTTATTAGGCATACTACGCAGTTGATAGTCAACATTCTCAGCTTTTAGTAATAACTCCAACTGGTTCACTGTGTTCAGATGTCGAGGCGCAAGGACTATTTTAATATCAGGATGGTTTTGTATAATATTATTACAGACATCAACAACTGCAGGATATTCCTTAGGACGAATGCTCCCGAAGATTACAGTAAGTTCATTCTGTATTTGTATTGGTTCAATATTATCGGGGAAAGCCGAGAATTTAAGGTTGCCTATCGTTGATATCTTTTTCGATGTCACCCCCGATGAGACGAGATTTTCGCTATCGTATTGGGATTTCATCATGAACATATCTATAGATTCAGTTACATCATGGAAACCTGAACCGAGCTTGCGTGACCAATTTAGAGTTTTTTCTGAGATTCTGCCATTGGTCATTAACACAGGAATGCCCCTATTCTTTGCTATAGTTATAAGATTTGGCCACAATTCAGTCTCGACGATTATCAACGCACGGGGTTTGACGCGACTCATTGCTATTGTTATAAATATAAAATAATCAAGGGGCAGAATTGCGGCGATATCAGGGGGGTTTAGAATTTTTTCGAGCCTTCGCCTGCCCATTTTCGTTGTTGATGTTATAATTACCGGAATCTCCGGATTTATTTCGTGAAGTATATCCCGCATTACTGCCGCGACTCCGGCTTCGCCTACACTTGCCGAGTGGATCCATATGGGGTTAACATCAAATTTTGGCAGAATACCGAGACGGTGAGCAAGACCATGGCCGCCTATCAACGCCCAAATTACCAGAATCGGCCAAGAAGCGAGGAGTATCAGAGTCAGTAATATGTTGTAAAGTAATATCACTGTGATACGCCTTTCGTTACTGATTCTTCGGCAAGGGAAGTAACTTCGTCGAGGACGGTTTGAAGATCCTCTGAGATTTCTTCCACGCTTCTGCGGCCGGGAATTATCGGCTCCGACTGGCGAATTTCTATTTGTGCAAAGGGTTTTGGAATAATGAATTTATCCCATGTTTTGAGCCGCCAGTTTTTGCTCGATGCTGTAGCTACGGCAACCAATGGGGCATTGCCCAGTCTTGCCGCCGCCGATGCTCCAATCTGGGCGACTTCGGGTGGCCCTTTTGGGCCGTCGGGAGTGAAAGCTACGTAGGAGTCTTTTTTTAGTTCGCTTACGATTTCACGCAAACTCTGCATTGCCCCCCGTGTAGTGCTTCCGCGGATTGTGCGGAAACCCATTCTATGCAAAACTCTCGCGGTAATTTCACCGTCGAAACTGAGTGAGACAAGGACTACTATTCCGCGATGCCGATAATAATAAATAAGGGGTAATAATCTTGCATGCCAGAAAGCCCAAACCAAAGGGGGGCCTGCATTTTCGGAGTCTGCATTGACATACTTTACTCGCCATGTTAAGCCAAAGCAATATATCAACGCCGGAATTAATGTTCCGGCGAGGAATAAATAAACCCGCTGTTTTAAGTTATAAGTTCGCATCCCCTAATAGGTTAGAAGCTTTGAAGAATATCTCGAGATTGCCTGCTAAAATTCGATCGCTACGAATATTCCATGGAGTGCCATCAAACAGACCTGTTTTTCCTCCGGCGCAACGAACAAGAAGTTCTCCGGCGGCCATATCCCATGGTTTTAGTCCAAGTTCCCAATATATATCGAAAGTTCCGGCGGCTGTGTATGCCAGATCGAGACCTGCACTACCGGCGCGTCTTACACCACGGGCGGCCATTGTTACTCGAACGAAGTTGTCAAGATTTGATTCGCAAGAGCCACCGCGGTCATAAGGAAAACCGGTCGCCGCAAAGGAATTCGAAATTTTGGCAGTTTTGCTGACGCGTATCTTTTGGTCGCCAACATAAGATGCTTTGCCGTCGGTCCAGAAAGTCTCGTTGCGCAGTGGTTCGTGGATAACACCGACTTTGGTATCGTCATCGACAGCGAAAGCGATGATAACACAAAAAAACGGGAAGCCACAAGAAAAATTATTGGTGCCGTCGAGGGGATCGATAATCCACTGAGTGCCCGCAATATCGGTATCTGGGTGGAATTCTTCGCTGAGTATGGACTCGCCGAATTCACGCTCTATCTCGCGGATGATGAATTCTTCCGATTCGATGTCGGCGTCGGTAACAGTCTCCCGATGAGATTTCATGCGCCAATCCTGCCTGCCGCCGAAGTGCTTTTTCAGGATTTCGCCGGCGGAAACGGCAGTTCGTTTTGCAAATTCGGTTCTATCTTTAATGCTTGACATTATCGTAACAACACCGCCTTCGCAGATACGCTCCTTCCGGAGTTACGCACTCGAATGAGATAGACTCCGCCGGGGATGTTATCATTGGGGTCCCACGATGTGATACCGTTGGAGGCAGGTTCTATTCTGTCAACTAATCTTCCGGTAATATCGAAGATTTCGATTGCTTCGGCTTCCTTGCTTGTCCGGATTCTAAAGGATGCATTAAAGGGATTGGGATAAACATCGATAGTGAAATTTTCCGGTATATTTACTTTTTCATCGATGGAGACAAACTGCAAGTCAAACCATCGGAAAATTTTCTGGAGAAGCTCCGGCAGATGCATATATGTAGTGCCGCCGAGGCCTTCGAGGCCGAAACCGAAGAGGGCGGTTTTATTCGTTCCGTTATTGGATGCGACAGCCGCAATGTCTCCGCCTGTGTATTCGAAAATGGGTTCGCTCGAGATTGAAGTTAGGGTTGTGAGCCTTTCGGGACGCTGGTTTCCTGCTCCGGGTGCGCCGATAAGAATCAGATTTTCGCCCTCGAAATCGAGCAAGGGATTGTCGAGAGAATTGACCAATACCGATGCTCCAGTAGAATAGTGAATAGCCCCGAATCTGCTCGACAAGAAGCTTGGCGCGAATTGACCGGTCAAATTCTGGCCGGTTAGGATAAGGTGGCCTCCTCCATCGAAAAACTCCGCTATTGCCGCTGTATCGCTTTCAGTAATAGCCCGGCTGAAGGTGTCGCTACCAGTGAACCACAGCATGGCGGGAAAGTCATTCATCTCCGTTGGGCGCCCTTTGGTGAGGGTTCTGTGGTAAAGGTAGGTTACGCCAAGATCTTCGAGAGCTTCGATGTAGTAGGATGCGACCTGGCTGAAGGTGTCCGGGTCGTCATCCACTAAAAGAAGCTGGGGATAGCCGACGTAGATTTCAAAGGTATCAGCGACGATAAGAGGGGAATTGTCAGCGTAATATGTGATGTAAAGCTCAGCCATGTGGGGTATGAAGCCGAGTGGGGCTTCGATGGTGAAGTGATCGCCGATGCTAAGATCGCCCGGCGCTATATCCGTTGCGAAACTACTCATCGAGTCCACGATTGAAACAGTTTCCGAGCCGGTAAGACGAAGAACCGCGCGGAGGCCTTCGATGTTGGGCCATGAGAAGCTGTCGTCGGCGATGATTTCGGGGCTTATTCTAAGCTCTTCGCCCGCTTCGAGATAGCCGTCGCCGTCGCCGATGTCTATCATTTCGTAGCTCGATGCAAAATTGGGGAACACTCCAGGGCCGATGCCATGCATACTGAATGCTTCTAAAATCGCGAAATAATTGGGGGTGCCGTTTGTGAGGTCGTCGTCGTCGTCGTCGGTGAAGATGCACTCTGGAACGAAGCCATGGAAGGTGTTGGGCGTGGCATAGCGAGTGAAATGTATCAGGGTATCGCTTCTCCCAACTTCGATTCGTTCGCGCAAGTCCCAAAAGGCGCCGCCCATAATTCTGCCGTCGGCGTGAACCTCTCCATGCCAGTCTCGTGGATAATGGAGATTGTTGTCCATGGTGCGGAACATCTGGGAGCCGGTGCGTTGGCATTTGTAGCCGACACGGGGGTCGTCGTTGTTGGTGCATGCGAAATAGTCGCTGAAAGCTTCATTCATCGCGCCGGATTGGCCGGAGTAGGGGAAATGAGTGCCTTCATATATCCAGCCGGTGATGCCGTGGGTATATTCGTGGTAAATGATATTTGAGAAGAGGCCGAAATTTCGAGTGGACATTCCGCCTACACCATAATTTGTTCCATAGCCGTCCCAGAAGGCGTTTTCCGCAGTTCCTGGAATTCCTGCTCTTGCGGGGACGGGATAGTCGAGGGCGGTCAGCGGCGGGTCGAGTTCGTCGTAGTATTCGTGAATGTAAGTTGTGTGATAGTATAAGTTTATCTGCGCGGAATCCGCCCAGCTAACGTCAAATATGAAATTGTGTTCTTTTGGAGGTGACAGCCACTCCTGATAAACGCCGTTTTCGCCGACATTATTGATGACTTCCGTCCATTCTCCTTTCAGATAGGCTTTTATCGGCATTTCCCAGCTGAGGACCGTGGAGAGCATGTATTGCCCGATGACATCGGTTCTGCCGTTGTGAAAATAGTTCAGGTTGACATCGCCGTATTGGAATTCAGCAACCTCGAAAGTATCGTCCCAGTAGCGGGGGAGATAATCTATGTAGCCGGTTCCCCAGACATCGTAGTAATTGATTAAGCTGTAATGGAATAGAGGCGCGCCATCGATGGCGGAGATATAGCACCGCCATTTTTCGCCGGGGTTTCCGGCAAGGTCGATTCGCCACGCAAGGCGGCCAATGGTGAGCATCTCGTCGAAATCCGGCCAGTAAACAAGGGAAACGTTTTCGACATTTCCGTGCTTGAGATAGTTATCCCGGGCGATGGAAACCGCGTGAGACTGGCCGATGGCGGGAGTTGCGCCGTCGAAGGCCGGGATTATGCGCGAGCTGGAAAAAGCAAGCCTGCCATTGCCGAAAATACGGAAATCGACCCGTCCGCCCTCAGCCGGAATGCCGTTTTGGGTTTGCGAATATGTAATCCACCAGCGGCCGAGGCGGTTTTCGGCTCTCTGCAATTCCAAATCTTCCGATGAGATTTCGAAAATTTCGGGATTGTTATCGACGAAGGCTCTGCAGTTGCGGTCGAGTTTTTCTGAGGTTTTGCCTGGGATGAAAACCGGTTCGGGCGGGTAGTAGAAGGTCGCGCCGTCGAGGCCAGGGGTTCTGCCGATCATCGCGCCGTTTTCCCGCGTATAGACGGCGTCGGGGATTTCAAAGGGGTCTCCGGTGGGGAAACCAGGGTCGATAAAGGCACCGGCGACGCCGATAGTAAGCAGGACAAGCAGTATTTTTAAACTTCGCATTAAGGCTCCTGAGTTCTATTCAAATCATTATAATATAGACATCGAAAAGATGGATGTCAACGCCGAGTTGAGATTTGGTTTAATTGAGATAAGCCCTTGCCAAACCGGTATTGAAACTGTATTTTGTAATATATGTATGTTTATCAAGGAGGAAATATGGTCAGGTTAAATATTATGGTTATCATCTCGGTTGTCATTGTTATGCCGCTTTTTGCCGAAAGCGAGATGAAGCTCAGCTTCGGCGCGTGGGATTTCGACATGGACGAAACGGAGCTTGGGCTGGACGTTTCCATGGGCGCGGGTTACGGGATGCCTTTGAATCTGAATGATAAGCCCGCCGAGTTCGACATAGGCGAAAGTTACGACGCCGTCGCGCCAACGATTATTGCCAGAGCGGGTTTGGGAGCTTATAACTTCGGTTCACCGAAGAAAATCAACGGCATGATTGCTGTCGAGTATGCATATTCGGCTTACGAGAGCGAAACCGCAGACCTAACTTTCAACGCTTTCGGAGTGTCGAACAGCTTCACGGCTCATCCGGCAAAAAACCTTTCGATACGCCAGGGAAGCGGTTCTGGCTTTTACATTTTGTCGTCGGATCCAGATCAAACCATTACCGGCACCTTCGCGGATTATACTTCGGATATCGAAGCTCGAACCGGAACTATGCATTTATATTCGGCAAAGGAGCTTGGAGTGGGGTTTTATCTGGGTGAATCCCCCTTCGTGGAACTCACAGCCGATGTTCGAATGGATACATATTATCCTCGATACATATTTTGGCCAGAAATGGCGCGGGGCATGGTTTACAGCGCCATCGAGGGCAGTTTCAACGGCATCGCCAAGGGCACCGATGTTTGGGCAATCAGCCTGATAGGCCCCGTAGTTACAACTGCCATGGAACTTTTCAACCTGAACCTTTATCCGGACAAGGTCGGCGAGACGCACCAGCATGTTTTTACTCCGGCGCTGAACCTGACCTTCCATTTTTAAGGCAATTATGTATCTGATAAAAGTCAACGGAGAATTTTCGGCGGCGCATCGTATTTGCGGTTACCAGGGGGATTGCGCGAATTTGCACGGCCATAATTGGAAAGTGCAGATTTCCATCGCGGCATCGGAGCTGGATGATTTGGGAATGGCGTGCGATTTTCGAGTCGCGAAGAACATCCTGCGCGAGGAGCTTTCGCGGTGGGATCACAGCTATCTTAATGACATGGCTGAATTTGTTAAACTGAACCCGACATCGGAGCGAATCGCAAAGGCTATTTTCGAGAACATCGCCGGCAAACTGCCAGAAAATCTGAAACTGGTTGCAGTCGAGATTTATGAGTCGGACACATCCAGCGTCGAGTATCGGCCGTGAAGAGAGGATTTGGCGATGATTCCACTCAATGAGATGGTCGAGACCTTTTTCGGGGAGCTTCCCGAGGTGGGAAAACCCTGCGTGCTGGTGCGAATCGCCGGATGCAACCTCGCCTGCGACTACTGCGACACATCGGACAATGAAATCGTGCGCGAATGGCTTTCGGCAAAGGATTTGGCGGACAGAATTCTCGCAACGGAACGGAAAAACGTTATGATAACCGGCGGGGAACCTCTCCTTTGCGCACGGACGGCGGAGCTTATCGACATGTTGCTAAATTCCGACCATAGTGTTGTGCTGGAAACCAACGGAAGTATTCCGCTGAGCTGTGTGCCCGATGGAACAATCAAATCGGTGGACATCAAAACCCCCTCCAGCGGCCATGCCGGGTGTTTCCTCGAATCGAATCTCAATTACATCAGGCCGACAGATACGGTGAAATTCGTGGTAGGCAACCGTCAGGATTTCGACTGGTCGATCGCGGAAATCGAGCGACTCGACCTCATCGGATGCGCGGAGATTGTCTTCTCGCCGGTTTGGGGCAAGCTGGAACCAGCCGCTCTCGCCGAATGGATCCTCAAAACAAAAATGCCCATACGGCTTTCGATACAAATTCACAAAATTATAGGGATAAAATAATGCCAAGGAAACTCAAACGCGCCATAGTTCTGCATTCAGGGGGTATAGATTCGACCGTAACCGCCGCCGTGGCCAAAAGGGACGGCTACGAGCTTTACATGCTTCATTTCGATTACGGCCAGCGCACGGAAAGCAAAGAACGAAGCTGTTTTGCCGCCGTAGGAAAGGTCCTCGGAGTAAAACGACAGGAGATTTCCAGCGTCCGCTACCTCCAGTGGGTGGGGCATTCTAGCCTGACCGACTCCCATATCCCCGTTCCCCACTGCGAAACGGATGGAATTCCTACGACCTATGTCCCCTTCCGCAATGGGATTTTTCTGTCGCTGGCGGCGGCGTGGGCGGAAACTATCCATGCCGAAGCTATCTACATCGGCGCGATGGAAGAGGACGGCCCTGGATACCCCGATACGACGGAGGCTTTCATCGAGGCGATGGAAAAGGCCATCAACCTCGGCAGACGCCCTGAATCCCACTGCAGAATCGCCGCGCCGATAATACATCTGAGCAAGGCGGAAGTAATCAAACTCGGTATAGAGCTTGTTGTGCCCTTCGGAATGACATGGAGCTGTTACGAAAGCGAGGACGAAGCCTGCGGCGAATGCCAGAGCTGTCTTATGCGCAAAAGAGCCTTTGCCGAGGCCGGAATGAAAGACCCGATACCATACAAAACATAGCGGAGACTCAATTGAAAACAATCAACTTCCTTTTCGCAGTTCATCTTCATCAGCCGGTCGGGAATTTCGAGGGCGTGTTCAGATACGCCACCGAAACGGCCTATGAACCTTTCCTGCGGGCGATGAAGGAGCATCCTGATTTCCCCTTCGCATTCCACGCCTCCGGGCCCCTTTGGGAGTATTGGGAAAAACACAATCCCGAATTCTTCGACATCATTCTCGAACTGGTCGAACGGGGGCAGATGGAGCTTCTCGGCGGCGGTTTTTATGAACCGATTCTGGCGGTTATTCCTCGAAGGGACGCCCTCGGCCAGCTAAACATGATGGCCGATTACCTCGAAGATAAATTCGGACGAAGACCCCTCGGAATATGGCTTACCGAGCGCATCTGGGAGCCGCACCTGCCGGAATTGCTTCACACGGCGGGAGTGGAATACACCCTCACCGACGATTATCATTTCAAGAGCATAGGAATTGTCGGGGACGACCTTTTCGGCCATTACATCACCGAGGACGGCGGTCATAGCGCGCTGATATTTCCCATCTCGCAGAATTTGCGATATACAATTCCCTTCGCCGACCCCAGGGACACTGTGGATATCCTCGTCAATCACGCCGACGCTGGCCACAACCGTGCTCTCGTTTTCGGCGACGACGGCGAGAAATTCGGCCTCTGGCCCGGCACTAAAAAGTCGGTCTGGGACGAAGGCTGGATGGCGAATTTCCTTCGAAGCATATCGGAAAACCGCGATGTAATCAAAATGAGCCGGTTCGATGACTGGATCGACACCCATCCGCCTATCGGCAAAGTATATCTGCCGACTTGCAGTTATTTCGAGATGAGCGAATGGACCCTTCCGGCGAATCTTGCCGCAGAATTTCACCGCAAAGCCCACGCCCTCGAAGAAGAGGGCAAGATGGACGAATGGCGTCCTTTCCTAAAAGGCGGTTTCTGGCGGGGTTTTCTGACTAAATACCCCGAATCGGCATGGATGCACAAACGAATGATGCACGCCAGCAATCGGCTCACTGACTCCGGCCTACCTTTCGGCGAAGGCGCCCGCGCGCTCTACCGCGCCCAATGTAACTGCGCATACTGGCACGGCGTCTTCGGCGGGCTGTATCTCCCCCATCTTCGTCGAGGTATTTTCGATAACATCCTTCGGTGCGAAAAGCTGATCACCAAACACAGCGAAAAAACGGCCATCCGCGAGGATATGGACATCGACGGCTTCGACGAGGTTATACTCCGTGATGGCGATTTACAACTTTTCATCAAGCCGGGCGAAGGCGGGAAAATCGCCGAAATCGACCTTCTGAAATGGGAACGCAACATAACAGACACATTCAGCAGACGTCCAGAGGGATATCATCACCTCGTCGAGGAGGCGGACGAGCCTTCCGAGGGCGACGGCCAGGCCTCCATTCACGACATCGTGCAGGCGAAAGAGGCGGGGCTGTCGAAACTCCTCCATTACGATTGGTATAACCGCCGCTTTTTAGTCGATTTCATCTTCGGCGAGGGGCTGACTCCGGACAATTTCCGCGACGGCACTTTCCCCGAGCTGGGGGATTTCGCAAACCAGCCATACGACATTATCGAAGGCCCGAAATTAACTTCGGAAGGCCAATCGGTAAAGATGCGCAGGGATGGCGGCATCTTCCATGGCGATGTCGGCACGCCTTTCAGCATCGAGAAGGAAATTGTGCTTCTCGACGGAGGCGAGAGTATCCTCGCGAGATACCGGCTAATCAACCCGAACGACGAACATATGAAAATCCATTTCGGCACGGAGACCCATTTCTCGCTGATGAGCGGCGACCATCCCCGCGTGCATTTCCATTTCGACGGCGACGACCTCAAAAACATCCGCACCGGCGACCGCAGGGAATTCTCGAATATTCGAAGATACGAGCTTCACGAGAACGCCGACGGCTGGAAAATTATATGCACATGCGACGAGGGCGATATTTGGATGTCCCCCATCGAAACGGTGAGTAATTCCGAATCCGGATTCGAGCGAATCTATCAGCAGACGAGCCTTCTGCATCATTGGAAATTGGAAATCCCTGCGAAGGGCGAGGTTGCCCTCGAACTCAAATGGCAAATCGAAGACTTTAACGAAACACAATAAAGGAGCAATAATGATTGACAAAATCGTCCAACTATTAGGCAACGAGGCGGATTATTTCCTCGCCCACAAATCGAACACCTTTCCAAAAGAGAACCTGCATCTGCCGGGGCCGGACTTCATCGACAGGATTTTCGTGCAGTCCGACCGTCCCGCACCGGTTCTGCGAAGTCTCGCGGAACTTTACGGCCACGGACGGCTCGCAAATACCGGCTACGTCTCCATCCTGCCGGTGGATCAGGGGATAGAACACACCGCCGGCGCCAGTTTCGCGCCGAACCCGATTTATTTCGACCCGGAAAACATCGTGAAACTCGCCATCGAAGGCGGATGCAACGGCGTGGCATCGACATTGGGCGTCCTTGGAATAGTCGCGAGGAAATACGCGCACAAGATTCCATTCATTCTGAAAATCAACCATAATGAATTGATGACCTACCCGAACAAGCACGACCAAATCCTCTTCGCCAGCGTGGATCAGGCTTTCGATATGGGCGCGGTGGCGGTGGGTGCGACGATTTATTTCGGATCCGAGGAGAGCAACCGGCAGATAATCGAAATCAGCGAGGCCTTCGAATACGCCCACTCCCTGGGCATGGCGACCATCCTGTGGGCATATCTGCGCAACCCGGCCTTCAAGGCGGACAAAGATTACCACCTCGCCTCCGACATGACAGGCCAGGCGAACCACCTCTCCGCAACCATTCAAGCGGACATCGTCAAACAGAAACAGCCGGAAAACAACGGCGGTTTCAACGCGATAAAATTCGCGAAAACCCACGAGAAGGTCTATTCCGAGCTGACCTCCGACCACCCCATCGACCTGACGCGCTACCAGGTGGCCAACTGCTATATGGGACGCATCGGCCTCATCAACTCCGGGGGCGCATCCGGCAAAAACGACATGGCGCAGGCGGTTCAGACGGCGGTAATCAACAAACGCGCGGGCGGCATGGGACTAATCTCCGGGCGCAAAGCCTTCCAGAAACCCATGGCGGACGGCGTCAAAATCCTCAACGCCATTCAGGACGTCTATCTCTGCGACGACGTGACGGTGGCGTAGGGAGACCCACGGCACTCAAGCACGCAAGGGCATGGCGTTGCGGACGTCATGCCTTTTTTATTTCAGATACACAATTCGTTTCGTCGCGCTTTCGTTCCCCGAGCTTTGCACACAACCCGCCCCGGCGAAGGTTCCGCTGGCTGAGGAGGCGTCAGACGTATCGAAGCCCCTCCCCGCAAACGTCGTTTCGATATGCCTTCGGCTACTCAACGACCGCGTTTCGATACGAGCTCCGCTCTACTCAACGACCAACTCGCCCTCCTCACCGCCTACTATAAAAAAGCCCCCCTTGGCAAGGGGGGATTTAGGGGGTTTAATTCCTATTTCCCAAAGCGAATCCGCGGAGCCGTTGAGCACTGCCAAAAAAAAAGCGAATCGTGCGAAGCACGTTGAGCATGTCAGAAAATCGTTATCTCGATCTCCAGCGGCACGCCCGCCTCCATTGCTTCGTTGAACGGCGTCAGCTTGTAGGTGTATGTTACTTTGTCGAGATGGTCGTCATCGAAGGTCGTCAGCTCCTCTGGGTCGTCGATAGGCAGGCCATCGGTAACGGGAACATATTCCGGGTCGCCATGCTTGAGACGCTCGATACGCAACGTCTTCCCGCCGTTGAGGCCCGAATATGTGATTCGCACAAGCCCCTCGGTCATCTGCGCGATGGATCCCTCCACCGGCCCCGGCCAGTCCGGCCAAACCGGCGCGGGAGGCTCGCCCTCGCCGCCCGAACTCTTCCCCCACGGCGTTTTCACCCAATAATCATCCTCGGGTTTGGGGTAATGCGCTCGATACCAGTTGAAAATCTCCCGCTCGATCTCGTGATGCGAATCCCGCGCCTCGTTTTTCGCAACGGATTTCATCGAATAAACATTCTGCGCGGTGTTCTGCGCCGC
>Ga0272444_10000669_pt1 | contig 35327 bp, 31 predicted proteins | sample SSMForm13_FD_201033 | JGI IMG/M metagenome (GOLD analysis project Ga0272444, IMG submission 201033) | Marine sediment archaeal communities from Little Sippewissett salt marsh, Falmouth, MA, United States - SSM-Form-13 | ecosystem: Environmental > Aquatic > Marine > Wetlands > Sediment ...
ACCACTGGTTCCACCATTCGTAGAGCGGATACTCGTACCACTCGCCATCTCCGTATCCCGATCCACCACCGGCTATCAGAACACCGTCGCTCAGCGTGGCTGTGAACTGATCGCACCGGACCGGGTCCGTCGTGTAAGTCGCCGTCACGATCACATCGCTGTAAGGCATCGTTACTTCGGTGACCGCTGCGGGCGGGTAAGCAAGCGGGTCGGTGTCGCCCACCCACACGTCGAAGAACGAGTCCACCGCCGCAGGATCGGCAACTATGTCCACAATCGTCGCCGGCGGGTACATTCCCCCGCCCGATCCGCTGTTGACCTCCAGCAGGAAATGGGTCTGTCTATATGTGGCCGTCACCTCAGCTCCGTCGGAGGGGACGGTGGCAGTGGTCGGGGAGGAGTACTGGTTGTCCAAGGCTGCGGTATCGCCGATCCACTGGTCGAACGTGTGGTATTGCGGAGGGGGATAGGCCTCGATATCAACCAGCGTCCCGACGGGATACACCCCGCCGCCGGTTCCATCGTTGACGACAAGATCAGCCAGTTCCTGCTGATACGTGGCGGTTATCTGGCAGTCGTAGGCGGGCATGGTGGCAAGCGTGGTCGGGAAGCCCGCATGGCTCAGAATCTCCACATTGCCGGTCCACGCATTGAAGATGTAGCCTGCTGGAGGCGGATCAGCAGCGACAACCGTCATCTTGCCTTCTGCATAGTCCCCGGAGCCGTCGCCGCTGTTAACGGTCAGGCTATACGGTTTCGGCACGCAACTGTGACAGATTTGGCCCGTGACGCTGAGAAGCCCGTCGGCATTGAGGTCACGGATGTCGATGGAGATCCACTCCGGGTTGTAGTTGGCAATGGTAAAGGGGATGTCGATCACCTCATTCCATCCCTGGTTGACGTACACAAGTTCCCGGGCGATCACAAAGTCTTCATCTTCGGGTGGGTACATCCCTGGCAGGGGCGGCGTAGGCTCTCCGGGCGGCCACAGCCCCGGAATTGCCCAGTTTATGACGACCTCGAGCTTGGGAGATGCGGAGGGGTCGCCGTTGACCACGTCCAGGTGGAGATCTATGTTCTTTAGGTGGCTTGAACTATAGGGATGATCGTAGAACCACTGATTGTACCAGCCGTACAGATCGTAGTAGTACCACGTCCCGCCTTCATAGCCCGTGCCTCCGCCGGTGACCAGGCCGTCCTCAACAAGCGCATCGAATACGTCTATTGTCGGACCAGGGCACTCGACGACGAACCGCTCCAACTCCATTCCGTCCACTATATCCACACTGCCGTCGGTCATCAGCGAAGAGACGTGCAACGGGTCTTCCTTAGTGTCCTTCTGGTTGTCGTCGGCCAGTAGCAGGTCAACCGTGCCGTCGTCGTTGATTCGCAGGCCCAGGAGGACCTCGACGTGTCCTCTCAGGTCCATCTCGATGTCCTGACCGTCTTCCAGTTCGGCGATCAAATCGAGGCATTTGGCCAGCGTGAGTGGTCCCTCAATGGTCCGAACGTTGACGGTCTGTCCGATCCTGTTCTCAAGCTCGGTCTCCTTCCGCTGCGGCCAGTCGGCAGGCGCGCCGTCGGAGTCCCAACCGATCCACGGCTTGACGTCGCTGATATCGTTCGGAATCCCGCTTATCTTACCTGTCGCTTCGAGGTACTTCAGACTGTTGGAGATGGCGCCGGGGGCGCACTCGTTCTTTCCCTGAGGCTGGTTGACGAAAGAACCTATGTCTGGAATGACTCCCACCGCCAACGGTGGGTGGGCGACAGCAACCTTGTCGCTGGCATGAATTGGCACATCGACCGTCAGGTCGATGTCATCGTCTCCACCGATCTGGTAGTCGCAAGACAGTACGGCCCCTTGGTCCTGGATATCGGGGGAAGCGGCCTGCGGGTACAAACCAAGGTAGTATCCGTAGTTCACTAGGGAAACGTCCGTCCCGTCCGGCACGTGCAGGTCGAACTTCATTGTGAGTGTCTGCATCGTGCCAGGAGTTGCTCTGGGCGGGATACTGGCGTTCTGGATAACCCAATAGCCGTCGATGTTCAGGTTGAAGTACTGGATCATCGGAGCTTCTGTGTAGTCAATTGTCACCCGGCCCCAACTGCTGTCCGGGATGTCGGGCGTGCTGGAGCTGTTGTAAAGTCCGTACCAGTCCAACTGCTCGAATGTCAGCGTCTCTTGTGCTTGCCCGATGGTAGCGCCCACAAACAGCAAGGTCGCCGCCAGCGCCAACCGTGGGCAGACTGTCCTCATTCCTGCCATGTCGATCTCCTTCGAGTTGCGATGTGAGAAGAAGTTATAGAGCCTCTCAGAACCATTGAACGTTTATCTCAGTCTTGGCCGACTTGGCGCGGACCCGCACTGAGTCCCCGTCCCGTTGCGGCCGGTATGCAGTTCGATGCGAACAGACAACACACATCCCGCTCCCGTTTTGACGCGGTGATGCTGGTTTCGGCCAGTGATCAGAGACTTGCTTCTGATAAGCTTACCACGAAACCCGGATTTGTCAAGTTCGGATTCCGTAAGCGCTTGTAAAGAATGAGTTAAAACACACGCCCGACGGATCCGCTGGAATCCGCCGAGCGTGTTAGTGCACTTAAATCTCACTTGGCGCGGGGCTTACTGACAGCCCTCGCCCCAGTTGTCCAGGACGATATCGAGGTCGGCCATCCCGACGAACCCGTCTGCGGACGGGTCTGCACGCGGATCGGTTATCTCCGGGCCGCTTTTGCCCCATTGGTCCAGCACGATGTCCAAGTCGCCCTGGCCCACGAAACCGTTGCAGTCCAGATCGCCCGCATCGGGGAACGGGTTATATTTCGCCGTTACCTCAACGTTTTGCGCCGGCATCACGATCCACGTGAAGGCGGCATTGGTGTCAGTCACATAGGCTGTGTCACCCACCCAACCTTCGAAGCAATAACCAGAAGGCGACGCGTCGGCGCCGATAGGAACATGCTCGTCAAAGGCGTACGTTCCGCTTCCTGATCCGCTGTTGACGGTCAATGCGTAGGCAGGCGCGCACTCGTGGACTACGTCACCGACGATCTCGAAGTAGCCTCCGGCGGAAGTGTCGCGAATGTCGATCGATACCCATTCCGGGTTATAGTCCGGGAAGACCCAGTGGATATCCACGACATCCGGATGGCCGTCATTGCTGTAAACGGTTTCCCTGCCAATCATCAGAGTCTCGTCTTGAGGTTGTAGGATCCCTGGAATCGGAGGGAATACCTCTGATCCCCAGTTGGCGGTGGCCCAGTTTATCGCCACCTCCATTAGTCCGCCGGGCTGAGCCGCGAGCACTTCTAGGTGGAGGTCCACAACCTTGCTCCGGTTCCAGTCCAACGGATGGTCGTAGTACCATTGGTTCCACCAGCCGTAGAGGGGGTACTCGTACCACTGGCCGCCTCCGTAGCCCGATCCTTCACCGGATATGACGACTCCATTGCTGAGTGTGGCGGAGAAGCTATCGGACCTAACTGCGCTGGTGGTGAAGGTGGCCGTCAATTCGGCGTTGTGGTTCGGCATGGTCAGAACGGTGGACGGTGCCCCGGGGTAATCCGGTGGCTCAATGTCTCCCACCCATACGTCGAAGAACGAATCCGGTGGCGGCGTGTTGGCTTGGATTACCACCTCCGTCCCGGGGGCGTACGTTCCGCTTCCCGATCCGCTGTTGACGGTCAATGCGTAGGCAGGCGCGCACTCGTGGACTACGTCACCGACGATCTCGAAGTAGCCTCCGGCGGAAGTGTCGCGAATGTCGATCGATACCCATTCCGGGTTATAGTCCGGGAAGACCCAGTGGATATCCACGACATCCGGATGGCCGTCATTGCTGTAAACGGTTTCCCTGCCAATCATCAGAGTCTCGTCTTGAGGTTGTAGGATCCCTGGAATCGGAGGGAATACCTCTGATCCCCAGTTGGCGGTGGCCCAGTTTATCGCCACCTCCATTAGTCCGCCGGGCTGAGCCGCGAGCACTTCTAGGTGGAGGTCCACAACCTTGCTCCGGTTCCAGTCCAACGGATGGTCGTAGTACCATTGGTTCCACCAGCCGTAGAGGGGGTACTCGTACCACTGGCCGCCTCCGTAGCCCGATCCTTCACCGGATATGACGACTCCATTGCTGAGTGTGGCGGAGAAGCTATCGGACCTAACTGCGCTGGTGGTGAAGGTGGCCGTCAATTCGGCGTTGTGGTTCGGCATGGTCAGAACGGTGGACGGTGCCCCGGGGTAATCCGGTGGCTCAATGTCTCCCACCCATACGTCGAAGAACGAATCCGGTGGCGGCGTGTTGGCTTGGATTACCACCTCCGTCCCGGGGGCGTACGTTCCGCTTCCCGACCCGCTGTTGACGGTGAGGCAGTACTCCGCGGGCTTGTAGGTGGCGGTCACTTCGGCATTGCAGGCAGGCATGGTTGCGTTCGCAACGGGGCTTGAGGGATCGTCCAGTATGTGAGTGTCTCCTGCCCATGTGTCCCACACAAACCCGGCCTGCGGACCATCGGCAAAGAGCGGAACCACTTCGCCCTCCTCGTAGGTCCCGCTTCCTGATCCGCTGTTGACGGTCAGTGTGTATCGAACGGTGGCCGCCTGGATCGTGAAGTTCAGTGTCATTGGGGCGTTGCTCATCCAGTAGATGTACCCGTAGTCATCGACGCACCCCGGATCAATTGCGATTGAGTAATTGCCTGTGCTGCTGGGAAGGTTGTCTGCACCCAAAGTTGCCGTGTAGGAATCTGACGCCCCGGAATCGACGTCCTGCCAGACATAATAGGTCATGTAGGACCACGGCGGCGACCAGGAGGCGCTACGGACTCTGACGATCCATGCCGGATAGTCCCACCAGTACCAGTCATCGGATCCGGTGTTCGTGACGTTAGACGTGAACTCCAGGTCCTGTCCCAGCTCGATCGGGCTGTTGGAGGATATGCTGTCCAGCCGCCCGGCGTAATTGGCTAGAACTACGGCGTTCACTGACAGCACAACCGCAAGACACAAGAAAAGCTTCCGTCCCATTTGACTTCTCCTTTGCTCAGATGTCCGGAGACAATTGCGGTGCCTCCACGCGGACTTTCCTGGGGACTCAGTGGCCGACCCAATCCAGATGTCTGGACCGGTCCCTAGCCCTGCTTGTTAGCACAATAGGCTCAACACTTGGCTGTCTGACGCCCTAGCCGCACCCCTGAGGTCAAGGACGAGAGGCTATGCCACAATACAAAACCTTTGACAGTCTATTGTTATATCCGGTTTTGTCAACTATATATCACAGAATCTGTGCCGCCATAGCCGGTCTTGCGGGACAAGTGGGTATTGTGGCCGGTCGGCCGGGATGCTATCCTGACGTAATTGCTGCGCTACGGAAAGGAAGTGCTATGGCTTATTTGTTGCTGGTAATCGCAGTCGCCGCTGCGTCGGCGGTGGCGTTGAACTGCTCCGCGGCCGAGGCTCCCTCGACCTGGCAGGAGACGCCGCACAAGCCCGTCCCGGACGGGTGCATCCCTGTCGATAAACCCGGAAGCTATGACAAGCCCGGCGCGACGTACGTGCTTACGCGGGACATATCCAGCCCGACCAGCGCGATCTTCCTCGGCAAAGACGTCACGCTCGATCTTAACGGGTACACGATCACCTACGCCGACGGTCCTTACGAGCACGTGCCGAACTACGGCTTTGAGGAAGGCCTGACCGGCTGGGACTTCTCGAAGGCGCCCACCGCAAAGGTAGAGGATACCGACAAGGTCAAGCCCTTCATCGGAAAAAAAATCCTGCGCCTCGCAAGCGGGGAGGAAATTGTCTCCAAGTATATAAACCTTCCGCTGGCCAATCGCAGCTACTACGCCATGTGCGGCGTGCTTGACCGCAGGATGAAGGTCAAGGTCTCTGTGGAAGACGAAGACGGCAAGTCCGTCAAGGTGGTCTCTCCTCGGGAGGAGCGGACGCAGATAACCTGTCCGCAGTACGGAAACCCGCGCCTCGGCGGGGGGTTCGTGTTTGCCTGGCTGCACGGAATACCGGCCGGGAAGTACCGCATCCGCGTGAAGGCGGGAAACGACTGCCTTCTCGACGAGATCGACATCCGCCCGGCCATGGATGTGGGTGTCGGTGTGGTGGGCAAGGTCTTCCCTGACGCCAGCTATCGAAGAATCTACAATACTCGCGGCATCCTTCTGTCATCGTTCCCTGACTACCTCAAGCCGGGCACTGAAGATGAGCCCGTCGCAGGCGTTCCGCATGTTACCGGAAAGGGGACCGTAACGATCCGAAACGGTCTGATACGCTCGGGCGTCAAGGGCATGCGCTCGTGGGGGCTCCAGGCGACTGCCCCGGAGGTCAAGCTCTATGTTGACAACGTGAAGTTCGTCTGTGAAGGCATCAACACGCACGCGATCAACATTCACGCGGCGAAGGTTACCAACTGCCGATTCGAGACGGACACGCCTTTCATAATCAACCGCCACCGCCTGACGGACAGCCCGGTTTCATTGCGGGATGCAGACGGCTCGGAAGTGGCCAACTGCGAGTTCATCGGCGGGCAGGGCAATCTGCACATCAAGGGCAATGGCCTCTTGATCCACGACAACCTGTTCGTGAATCGCCAGACGGTCACGAACCATTACAGCCTGATGCTCGGCGCTTGTGATGGGGTCAAGGTGTATCGCAACCGGTTCGAGCCGGAGATAGGCTCAGGGATGACGATATACGTTTCGCGGGAAAACGAAGTCTATGAGAACACCTTCAAGATCACGGCCGCCAACGGAAACTGCGAGTACTCCCACGAAGATTACAGCACCAACGCCATCCGCATCACCGACTACAACACTCGCGACCCGAACCGGGCCGGCCTGGGCAACAAGATCCATCACAACAAGTTCCACATAATCGGAAAGTTTTACCACAACTACGAAGGCAACGTGCCCATTGCGACGGCGCTTTTCTGCAGCGTCGGAGGGGGAGAGAATCTCGTTTATGAAAACGAAGTCATCGTGGATCACCAGGCGCCGGATACGCCCGCGCAGGCATGCGCTTTCTACCTGGGCGGCTCGCGGACGGCGGGGGAGTACTACAACAACAAGATTACCACGAACGTTCCCGCGTTCTGGCTGGGCACGCCGTACGGCAACACTTCATACGCGGACATCTACAATAACACGATAATCAAGGCCGATGACGCCCCAGAAGACTTCAAGCCCTTCCGCTTCGGCTACGGGCGATACGTGGCCACGAACATCATCTTCCAGGGAAACAAGTTCGTTAATTGCGAGTTCGGAATCAAGGCGACAGACGGAGAACACCTTTACGTCCGCAAGTAGGCCCGCCGGCTCGCCTGGCCGGCGATGTTAGGAGAAACGCGATGGTGAACAAGCCAGCGAAACTTGTCGTTCTGGTCGGTGTGGTCGTGATCGTTCTGTCCGCATGGCATGTTGCGATGGCCGGGGCGGGCAAAACCGCCAAGGCCGAACAGGATCCCAAGGCCGCCAAGGCCGACAAGCCTAACAAGGCCAAGGCTGTCAAGTCAGCACTCCCGACGGCCGCGGCCGAGGCCGTCAAGAAGGCTTTCCCCCAGGCCACCGTCGCCAAGGTCGCCAAGAAGCGCAAGAGCGTTCTGATGTACGAGGTGGAGTTGGCCGACGGTGAGAACGATGCCGAACTGGAAATCACTCCCAGCGGGCAGATTGCTTCCGTCGAGAGGGAACTGCCCAAGTCAGACCTGCCCGCACCGGTCGCCAAAGCGCTTGCGAAACTCGCCGGAGATGCCCAGATCAGCGAGATCGAAAAGAAGGAACTCCATGCGGTCATAAGGATGGTCAAACTTGCCAAACCGAAGGTGTTCTACGGGGCCGAGTTCGTCAAGAACGGGAAGGAAGTCGAGGTCAGGATCTCGCCTGACGGAAAGGTCCTCGCCAGGCAAGTGGAGGATCGCGAAGATGACGACAACAACGGCCAGCACGATGATGACGACGACTAGCCAGTGATGCCTACGTCGAGAAGAAGGATTTGCCCTTTCCGGGCATTGCTGAAGGAGCTTTTCAAGAGTGGCTAAGCATTTGCGTGTTGCGATTGTGGGCATGGGTATAGGCAGGCCGAGCGGGAAGGGCTTCGAGGCGAGCAAGCGAGGGCGAGTCGTCGCGCTGTGCGACCTCGTCCAACAGCGCATGGACGACTACGCCGGCGAACTAGGCAGGGACGTCAAGACCTACACCGACTACAAGAAGCTCTGCCGCGACAGCGAGGTCGATGCCGTCTATGTCGGAACGCCCAACCAGTTGCACGTTCCGATCGCCATGGAAGCCATCCGTCGCGGAAAGCACGTTCTGATCACCAAGCCGCTCGCCGACAACCTGCGAAACGCGCGGCGTCTGGTCCAGGCAGCCGAATCGGCCGGCATCGTCAACATGATGTCCCTAAGCACCCGTTTCAGCTCGGATTGCGCCTACCTGGGCAAGCAAGCCGCTGCCGGGGCGTTTGGAGATATCTACTACTCCCGCGCCCGCAGCATACGCCGCAGCGGAATACCGGACTGGAACACCGGCTTTATCGCCGCGGGCGGAGGCGCCTTCCGCGATATGGGCGTGCACGTGCTGGACGCGGCATGGTGGCTTCTGGGAAGGCCCAGACCGATCAGCGCCACCGGCGTATCCGGCGCGAAGTTCGGGCCTCGCGGAGCGGGATACTGGGACTACCATAAAGTCCCGCGAAAGTTCTCCCGCCAGTACGACAGCGACGACTACGCCGGCGGATTCATCCGCTTTGAAGGCGGCGCGGGGATGCAGGTCGAGAGCTTCTGGGCATCGCACCAGCCGGACGATTTGCAGATCGAGCTATTCGGCACAGCGGGCGGCGCGCGCCTCAAACCGGTCACGATCTACCGCACCGTTGACGGCGCTCCGCAAGACGTTGCCGTCCAGATGCCCAAGGGCAAGAACAACTGGCAATTGATAGCCGAGCACTTCATCGAGTGCGTGCTCGACGGCGCGCCTTGCCAGGCCCCGCTTCGCGACGGGCTGATCGTCCAGGAGATGCTCGAAGCCGTCCTCGCCAGCGCCGCAAAGGGCAAAGAGATCCGCCTCGACCGCGGCGGATCGTAGCGAGTCCGCGGCAGCGCGCTTCTATCCGAGTTTGACCGCTGTGCCATAGACCAGCAGCTCCGCGGCGCTTCCGACGACGCTGGTGGTCATGTAACGAACGTTGATTATCGCGTCGGCGCCGATTCCTGCTGCCTCGGCAAGCATCCTGTCGGTGGCGAGTTTGCGGGCCTTGCCCATCATGTCCGTGTATTCGGTCAGCTCCCCTCCGAGGATCAGCCTGATAAGTGCCGACAGATCCCGGCCAAGCCAGATCGCATAGACGGTGTGCCCCTGGACCAGCCCCAGGCTCTCGCTGACCGGCTTGCCAGCCAGCGCCGAGGTATTGGAAAGCATGATCGTTGATCCGGTCTTGCCGGCGGTCGGAACTTCCGTCGCCGGCTTGGCCGAACGCTGCTCGATCGCCACCGTCGCAAGCACCACCAGTATCCCGCCCACCAGGCAAAACACCGCCGCCTGCAGCCACCCGGGAACAGCCGGGTCTCTAACAGCCGTTACGTGCCAAGGTATCCCCGCGAAGATCGTCACGAACAGCCCGATTACAAACGCCAGCGATCCGATTTGCCGAAGTGCTTTCATGGTGTCTCCTTCCCGCCTACCCCATCGGCCAACATGACCCGCCGGGATGACATTATCCACCCGCCCGAACCGGTTCACGCTACATCCCTGGCGACGACCAGGGCGCCTTGCAGACCGGCTCGACGATCGCTACGATGCAGTACGATGGGCTGGGAAGGCGGATAGTCAAGGCCGTCAGCAACTCGGCCGACTGGGACGCGACCTACCACTACTACTGGGACGGCTGGCAGATGATCGAGATGCGCAACGGCTCTGATCAGGTTCTCAAACAGCACGTCTGGGGCAGGCAGTACGTCGATGAACTGCTCCAGATCGCCGTCAACCAAGACCCCTGGAACGCCGACGCCGGCACGACGGAGAACGAGTGCGAGCGGTTCTTCTACGTGTGCCAAGACGCCAACTACAACGTCCTCGGCGTGACGATGAGCAGCGGCAGGCTGATAGAGCGCTACGAGTACACCCCATACGGCCAGCGGACCGTCTTCTCTCACGGCTGGCTTCGCGCGGACTTGAATGCGGACGGTTTCGTCGGCCAGGCCGACCTTGACATCATCCTGGGCAACTGGGGCGCCGCGGCCCCTGCAAGTCCGGCCGAGCAGACATTGGATAGCGAAGGGTCCATCAAGCGGGGTAGGTGGCGTTGTCGGAAGGGGCTTCAGGAGGTTGAATGCGGTTTCTGGCCGCCGTCTTGGTCACCGGCGGATTTGCGGGCCTTCTCGATAAGGTCGTAGAGGGTGACGGCCTTCGGTTGGGACGGGGCGAGCATCTTTTCGATGGTCTCTTTACCGTAATGGTCCAGCAGGAATTGCTTTGCGTCGAAGGCAGTCCACCAGCAGTCGAGCAGTTTGCGGCAGGGGGTATCGCTACCGGGCTCGCGGCAGTATTGGAAATGTATCTGGTGCCCCAGCATGGGGCAGTACCGCTTTCGGCTGTCGTGTTCGGTTATGGAACCCATGATCACCGCATGTAACACAAACACAAAAGGCGCCGGCCCGGAAAGGCCGACGCCTATATTCTAGCACACTGATCCGCAAAGACGGCTCACCATTTGCCAGTCTTTCTCACTTCGGGCTTGGGAAGGCCTTCCATGGAGCCCATTCCGGCAACGAGGTCTTCTTCCGGAAGGGCGAAGTCATGCAGATTGCCCTGGAAGTAGTTGTCGTATCCTGTCAGGTCCATCAATCCGTGCCCGGACCAGTTGAAGAGGATGACCTTTTCCTTGCCCTCTTCCTTGGCCTTGAGCGCCTCGTCGATGGTGCAGGCCAGCGCGTGTGAGGTCTCCGGCGCGGAGATGAATCCTTCCGTCCGGGCCCACATGACGGCCGACTCGTAGCACTTGAGTTGATGGTAGGCTCGCGGGGTCATCAGTCCTTCGACTACGCACTGGCTTACCAGCGGGGCCATTCCGTGGTATCGCAGACCGCCCGCATGGATCGGCGGAGGAACGAACGTGTGCCCCAGCGAGTGCATCGGCAGCAGGGGCGTCATCCTGGCGGTATCTCCGTGGTCGTATGAGAAAGGCCCGCGCGTGAGAGTCGGGCAGCTTTCAGGCTCGACGGGGATGACGTCAATTTCAGCGCCGTTGATTTTGTCAAGGACAAACGGGAACGCCAGCCCGGCGAAGTTCGATCCGCCGCCGCAGCATCCGATGACCGTATCGACCTTGTCTTCGCCGGCTTTGGCGAGCTGTTTCTTTGCTTCAAGACCGATTACGGTCTGGTGCAGCATGACGTGGTTGAGCACGCTTCCCAGGCTGTAGCGGGTCTTCCCGGACTGGTCGGTGACGGCCTGTTCGATCGCCTCACTGATGGCGATTCCGAGCGAGCCAGGCGTATCCGGCATCTTTGCGAGGATGTCCCTTCCCGCCTGTGTTTCCTCGGACGGGCTGGCTACGCAGTTGGCGCCCCATGCCTGCATCATCAGTTTGCGGAAGGGCTTCTGGTCGAAGCTGATCCGCACCATAAAGACCTTGCATTCCATTCCCAGAAGGGCGCAGGAAAACGCCAGGGCGCTTCCCCACTGGCCCGCGCCGGTTTCGGTGGTCAGCCGCTCGATACCGAACTGCTTGTTGTACCATGCCTGGGCGACGGCAGTGTTCGGTTTGTGGCTGCCCGGGGGGGAGACGCCTTCGTTCTTGTAGTAGATTCTCGCGGGCGTGCCCAAAGCCTGTTCAAGCCTTCGCGCCCGGTACAGCGGAGACGGACGCCACAGGCTCAGGATGCCAAGTATCTCTTCGGGGATGTCGATCCACCGCTCCGTGGAGACTTCCTGCTCAATGAGGTTCATGGGGAAGACCGGCGCGAGCATATCGGGAGTGATGGGCTTGCCGTCAGGCCCAAGCGGTGGAAGCGGGGGGTTAGGCAGGTCCGCGGCGAGGTTATACCACTGCCGCGGCATCTCGTGCTCTTCAAGCAATATTTTCGTCTGTTCCATTGTCATCTCCAGGTTTGGCCCTCGACCGGACGGCGCCGCGCCGGACCGGTGTCCTCGGGCGCCGGCCCAACATACTTCCGCGACCGAGAGGCGGACTACAGAAACCAAAGCATACGAAAAACCAGCAGGGCGGTTCCAAGCTTTCCGTTTGGGCCTTCCTGCTGGGAAGCGCCTATTCTAGAACTCGTACTTCACTTGCACGCCCCAGGCGCAGTTGGCAAAGTGGTTTCCGACCGGGCCGAGGTAGCCCCATGCGGCCGCGATCGTCAACTGATCTGTGATGATGTAGGCCGCTCGGATGGCGTGCCAGTCGTCCTCGTCGTTGAGGATTCCGGGCGCCACATCATATGGGTTGTTCTTCTGCCTGAATTCGTAACCGGCAGCAAGACGGTCGGTTATCAACGTCGCCACGTCGGCCTCGACCGTCGTCTGGCATTCGCCTCCGAAACCGGTGTAGCCAATGTTGGATGCCTTGCTGTTGCGCACGCCGAAGGTCAGTATCAGCGGCCTGCCGAACGCAAGGGTGGGGAACATCTTGCTCATCGTGAGCACGAAATCCACTCCGTTGCTCCGGTCCAGTCCGATCGAGGTCAACGCGCCGTTGGCGCTGTTGTCCATGCCCCTGATCCCTCCGTTGACCTTGAACTGAGCGCCCGCGACGACGGCGGGAAGAGGAAGTCCGAAGCTGTTCTCGGGCAGTATCAACCCGCGGATGTTGAAGTGGTGCAGGTACACCTCGGACCGGCTGATGTGCAGCGCGCCGCGGGTTTCCTTGCGAATGGCAGCTCCCAGGTTGCCCAGTCCGAAGCGGTTCAGTGCGTAACCAAGCTCGATCCGACCGAACAGCGTCTCAGTGATGGCGAACGATTGCAGGTCCTTATCACCGAGGAACAGCGCACTGAAAGAGACAGCAGGCTTGCCGATGACCGTCCCCTTGGGTCCTGGATTGACCAGGTACGCCATCGGAACGGTGAGAGCGCCTCCGACGCCCTCGATGGTATGCAGCGGGAGCGGCGGTCCGTCTCCGGCAGGGGGCGCAGGTGCTTCGGCGACCGTCTCGGTACCGTTGCTCGGTTGCGCGCTGAGGTCCTCGGCTGCGTACTCCGTCTTTGCCAGAAAGTCCAGCCAGCCCCTTGAAGACTTCGTAGGCTGTTGCTCCTTGCCTGTCGCACCTTCCGGCGCCGCCATGATGCACACTGCCGCGATCAGCGACACGTAACCAATCCTTCGCGCCATGTATCTACCCTTTCCGCTATAGGTGCTCTAGCCGTGACGTTGCCAGCCACATCGAGCTTGCCCGAGAAATTCGTTCCACATTTGGGGCATCACCAATGAGGACTTCCCTTGGAAGTACACACAATGACTTGCCACACCAGCATTCCGGGCCTGACTCGGTGTCTGAACGATTGGGAGATCTTATACCATTCTTCGGACATATTTTCAGGTGTTTCTTAGCTAAATCCGCCAAGGCGGGATGCCCTTAAAGGCAAGCCGCCTCGCCGAGGCCTCTACCCGACTGGCCACTTTCTGGTTCGTATTTGTTCGCTCTAAACGCCTTCGACGATTCCGCCGTCTGCCCCTCTGGTCCGCAATCGAGACCACGGGGTACTGAAGTAACCATTTTGATTATCAATGGTTGCAGATAGAACAACTGTAAGAGCATGCTGGTGAGCGCGGTCGAAGCAGGCTATTGATTTCTTTCCCGCCGAAGTCTAACTGGGGACGGGTATGTGGGGGGGCGCTTTGCCGACATTGACGGGGAACTGGTATGAGGTGTGGAAGCAGCGGTCTCTTGGACCCTGCGCGGCCTCCATCTTCGCAGATAGTTGATCATAGATTAACCATCCAGGGGATTTGGGCGCATGGGCGTGGCTGCGCAGTAAAATAAAGTGTGCTTAGGTCTCCGCACGGGTCGGCTTGTTCGGGGACCACTTGATCAGGGTAGCTCAGGAGAAGCGTGATATGGAGCGGAAGTCATCTTGCTGCGGGGCGGTGTTGGCGACCTTGGCCTGTTTGTCCATTTCGCATGGATCGACAGCGGCGCCGTCAATCTCATCGACGTCGGGGGCGCTGCTTCATGGCAATTCGGTGACAATCTCCGGCAGCGGTTTCGGGACCAAGGCCACCGCGGCGCCCCTCAAGTGGGAGACCTTCGAGGATGGCGTCGCGGGCACCAATGTCACCACAACGGGGTACTGGAGCGTTCAGTACAGCACCGAGGACAACGTCGTGTTCGACAATGGCACTTACAACAGTACACGCCACAGCGAGTCCGACATGCATGTGCGATGGATTCGCGACAGCCGGCTCGGCGCTAGCTACTCCTTCTACAGGGAGAACGTCGGGTTCGCATCGACCAGGAAGGCCTACGTAAACCTGTGGGTGTATATCGACTATGGCGCCGGCGATGATGACGGCTGGCAGCTCAAGATGATGTACCTGCACAAAGACAGCCTGCACAGCTCCAAGCCAATGTTCAGTCTGAAGGCATGGACGTATGACTCACATACGACGAGCCAGCTTCAGTGGCATTACTGTGACGACGGGACCTACGGATACACGGTATACACGATGTACGGCGATGCCAGCATGATGCCGGAGGGGCACTGGGTCAACCTTGTGATGGAGTACATGGACTCATCGGCACCGGATGTGGCCGACGGTTTCGCGCGGTTCTACCACTCCGACGCTTTGGGTAGCGATCCATACTGCGTCGGGACGAAGAGCGGCATCACGACCCGTTGTGAAGCCGAAGGCGTCACAGGCTACGTTAACTGCCTGTCGATGGGCTACCTGGTGACCAACGGCGGCGCTTCCCCCGAGGCCACCACTTACTGGGACGACGTTTACATGGACAACTCGTGGGCCCGCGTCGAGATCGGCGACGCGTCCACCTACGCCAACTGCAAGCATCGCGAGATGCAGATTCCCACGGCATGGTCGGCCGGATCGGTTGAGATCAATGTCAATCAAGGAAGCTTTGCCGACGGGCAGAACTGCTACCTTTACGTTGTGGACGAGTCGGGCGTGATGAACCCAACGGGCTACCCCCTGACTGTTGGCGAGGTCAAATACCAGCTCGAAGTAACGAACGGCAGCGGGTCCGGTCTGTACGACGCTGATCAGGTCGTGGGCATCCAAGCCGACCAGGGCGGACCCGATCGCATCTTCGGCCGCTGGGTGGGAGATGTGGCAAACGTTGCCGATACGCTGGCGGAGACCACGACGATAACCATGCCGGCCAACGACGTCAGCGTTACAGCTACATACCGACTCGTTTACCAACTGACGGTCAGCAGTGGAACGGGTGAGGGCAAGTACCCCGCCGGAGAGGTGGTCGAGATCGTTGCCGACCCCGCGCCCAGCGGGTTGGAATTCGACTGCTGGACAGGCGACATAGCTTACGTTGCCGAGACACTGGCTGCGAGCACGACCATCACCATGCCTTCGCTGGTGATTGACGTCACGGCCACCTATGCGCCGGCGTTTGTTCTGGGAGATATCAGCGGAGATGGATTCGTCGGTCAGGATGACCTGGACCTGATCCTCGGGTCTTGGGGCAACACGGTCGGAGCGGGTAGCCAAGCCGATCCCTCGGCCGACGGGTTCGTTGGTCAGAGCGACCTTGACATAGTCTTGGACAATTGGGGGGCGGGAAGCCAGTAGGCTTGGCGTCGTTGCAGGTAACCTTAAGTACGCAGTCCAGATGGCGGTAGGGCCTTCTTGGCCCACGACGGGGCAGAAGTGGCCGCTCTGCGGGGTTCTGATCAGTCCGCGGCGGCATGGGCTGCCAATGCCTTCGCAGCCTCGCCGAGCAACTCGATGCATTCGGTCGGGCTCGGGTAGGTTTCTGCCCACAATTCTCTAACCATCCCCAGCATGCCGCATATGCGCCCTTCAGCGTCCAAGACCGCTGCGCCCGCCCTGATCAGCCCGTTCTTTGCGTAGGCCAAGCAAGTGTCCTTCTTGGCCATTTCCAGCGCCCTGTCCACATTGCGGAGGGACTTCCAGTAGTCGAGGTCGGATGCGCTGGCGCTGTTCCGCAATCGGTAGTCAGCCAACGTTTCTTCGTCCATGTAAGCTTGGTAGATCAGTGCGCTGCCGTAGGGCATTACCCGCCACCCGTATAACACTTGAGCCTTCTCGGCGTTCTGCGGACCCGAACGAAACCGGGCGATTACCGCGCCGCCCACATAGTGAGCGACCCAGATACTGCAGCGTGCCTTCTTCGCCAAGCAGATGACCTGCTCGATTGCAGGCATTAGGAAGCGGCGGTTCCATGTCGCCTGTTGAGTCCTCAGGGCGTTCATGGGTGCCGATAGTGAGTACCTTGCTGGACTTCCTGCCTTCTCTATGAACCCCTTATGGAGCATTGTCCTGAGAATGCGGTGCACAGTCACCTTGCCCAGACAGGCGCCCTCGACGATTTCCCATGGAGCCAAGCCCGTGGGGGAGTTGCCCAGAAGCTCGAGCACATCCAGTGCCCTACGGATCGACTGTATGTCTTCATTGCCAGGCATCTGCACCCGCTTCCTCGGCCTACCTGTTTGAGCGTATCTTTAAAGATGGGCAGGTTCTGCTCAAGGGTAATCTGTGGTGTGGATGCCAGGCGCGCATCGGATCAGATGATCCACTTTTTCCTGATATTCCGCAGGCTGATGCCGAACAGCAATGCACAGAACGCGGCCAGCATTACAAAGTCGAGGGGCAGCGGCATGTTGCTGGGGCGGTGGATGGATGCGTGGAGCACATCCGCTCCGTATGTCAGCGGAAGCGCATAGGAAAACGGTCGCAGCCAGACTGGAAGCTGTTCGATAGGCACGAACAACCCGCAAAGGAAGATCATCGGGAAGCGGAAGAAGTTGGAGAATGTCTGTGCCTCGAATACCTCGCTGACCGACACGGCTATGAAAAGGCCCAGGAATGTCGAGCTGATCGCAATGAGAAACACTGCCGGCAGAAGCGTCGCCCAGTTGACGCCCGACAAGTCGGCAAGGAACGCCGCCATCAGGACGGGAACGAATGCGTTGGCCACACCGAACAGAATCGCACCGGTAGTCTTTGCCAGCATGAGCAGTTCCAGCGAGATTGGGGCGAGCAGCAACCTCTCGAATGACCGTCCTTTCTTCTCGAAGGTCACTGTGACTGCGAGCATGCTGGTTGTACCGAACAGCACTGACACGGCCATCACGCCTGGAAGCAGCGCCGCGATGCTGTCCAGGCCCGAGCCGGAACGTATGAAGAACATCGCGGTCCACGCCAGAGGAAAGACCAATCCCCAACTGATGTTCGGGGGCTTGAGGTAATATGAGCGCATGTCCTTGGACAGGATATTCCAGTACGCGATCCACGCCTTCATGATCGCCCTCCGCTCTTGGGCTTGTCCCTCTTCATCACGGTCGCCTCGATTCCGGTGACGCGGACGAAGACGTCTTCCAGAGATTGTCGCACCTTGCGTGCCTCGGATACCTCCAGGCCATGATCCTCGAGGAACCGCACCAGTGGCCCGACCCGGACCGGTTGAGACGACTCAACCCGGATCACGCCGTCTGTGTGGGCTTGGCATCTCAGGTTGGCGAACTCGGAAGTCATTGCCTCGCCAAGTCCGGCGGAACTTCCTGAAACGGAGAACTGGACGATGTGTTTGCCTTGAGACTGGCGCATGAGGTTCGTCACCGTGTCGGTCTGTACGATTCGCCCCGCGACAATGAAGGCGATCCTCCTGCACAACCTTTCTGCCTCTTCGATGTAGTGGGTGGTAAGGAAGATAGTCGTCCCGCTCGAATTCAGACCGGCTATGAGTCGGCGGATCTGCCGGGCGCTTGCGACATCAATTCCTGTCGTCGGCTCATCCAGGAACAAGATGGGCGGGTTGTGGATGATGCCGGCCGCGATGGTGAGCTTACGCTTCATTCCCTTGGAGTACCCGGCGAACTTGCGATCGGCTGCATCGGCCAGACCGAACTGCTCGAGCAGCTCCAGGGCGCGGGTCCGTCGCTCGTTCCTTCCCATGCCGTAAAGAGACGCACAGAAGCACAGGTTGCCCAACCCCGTCAACTCCGGGTAGAGGTTGCTCTCATCGGGCACGATGCCCATCAGGGCTTGGGCGGCCTTCGGGTCATCAGAGAAGTCGCGCCCCGCGATGCGGACCGTGCCGTCATCCGGCCTGGCCAGACCGGTGAGCATGTTGATTGTAGTTGTCTTTCCCGCACCGTTTGGGCCCAGGAAACCGAAGAGCTCTTCTTCTCGCACGTCGAAACTGACGTCCGCGACTGCCTGCACGTCGCCGAAGCGCTTTGTCAGCGCACAGGCCTCGATTATTGACTTTGCCATTGGAATCTACTTGTCGGTCGGCGCGGAAGCGCAGGGATGATCCTTGACGTCACCGTGGCATTTCCTGATTTGTTCGGGCGAGCATTCGCCACACTTGCCGGTCAGGTTTTCCGGCTTCTGACAGCCTTGCTCGTTTTTTTCGCGGCAACACATTTGGTCGCCTCCTTCTTCGTTGTTTCGGCCTGGGGGGCCAGTAGCCTGTCTATCTTCTCCCGCCAAGCAGCGAGAGTGTCTTCGTTGAGACGGTAATGTACGTAGTAGCCGTGTTTTTCATGTATGACCAGTCCTGCGTCACGCATGATCCGAAGGTGCTGGGAGACGGCGCCCTGAGTTACGTTCAGACGGCAAGCAAGGGCATTGACGCACAGCGTCCTGCCCTTGAGAAGCTGGACCATGCGTACCCTGGTGTCAACCGAGAACACCTTAAGCAATCTGGCGAGTTCTCCAGTGTCATGATCCATTTCAGTATCCGCTAATATACTAACGTGTGTGGAAACCACATTCAAGCCGCACTCTCCAACTTCCATTGCCGGTGCAAAGACGGTGATGGGTACTCGCCGGATGCCTGGTCAAGGCCATCTGAGGCCCGAACGCCGGGCTGGGATCATCCACAACTGAGCTTGACGTATTTGCGAAGCGCGTTATAATAAGATTCAGACCGCTCGCTTCCACTGCGTGTGCGCAGTGGACTTGACCGACATCTTGCTCAAAGGAGGAAACACCATGAGCGCCCTGTCCAGGTACTCGCTGCTCGCGATCTCGGTGGTTTGTCTGCTTTCCTGCTCATCGGTTTCGGCGGCCTGGCTGTACGTCGATGCCTTCAAGCATTCCGAGCCCTTCTACGAGACCGGTTTCGAGTTGGGCCTGCAGGATGTTCCAGGTGCTACCGGCGCCCGTGCGGTTGCTGCCGATTCCAGCGACGTCTCACTTGACCTGGTGGGGTCGGGGCAATACGGCGCGTGGTTGGGACCGTTCGCGACATTCACGGATTTCCGTGATGCGACCGTGGGCAGTTGGCGACTGGTGGTGGAGTTTGCCGGCGGCGATGCAGTGTACGACTTTGTGGTGAACGATTTCCGCTCTCCGTTCACTCCCGATTCATTCGCGCCGTCGCCGGCCATGCTAAGCCCGCTCGATGGGGCGACCGGTGTCGATCCCACTCCGACCTTCCTCTGGGACAACGGCGGGACGCACGATGGCGCGATGGAGTCGCTGTTCGTGTTCGTCTGGAGCGAAGCCGACCCGTCGGTGCTGGAATTCGCCAGCAGTACTTCCGGGCCCGTAACGCTTGCATCTGAGTCATGGACGCCATCTGTTGTGCTTCCGGCAGGCGCCGCTTCCTTCCTTGTCCAGTACGAGACCAACGAGAACGAGGACGCCAACGTCGGAGATCCGGTCTTCAACGCCTCGCTCAGCACCATCGCCGATCCCGGGATTACGTGGGTTACGACCTCCGGCGACCTGTTCAGCAGGGACCTGATCGAATTTGCCGTCGTGCCCGAACCGGCCGCGATGTCCATTCTCGGGCTTTGGGGTCTGGCCTTGGCCTGGCGACGTCCGCGAGCTTAATCTACTGCCCGAATCAGCATGTGTGTTTGCTGGTCGTCAAAACAGAAGGCTGTCAGGTTCACGGCCTTGTTGTCGTCGATAGGTACGTGCCCGGCCAATTCTAGGGGCCGTTCTGCGAACGCATCAAAGACAGAGCTTGGGATGGCCTTCACCATGCTGCCCAACCAGCGGATGCCGCCAAAGGGCCTGTCAGGCGGCAAACCCGAGTGGTACGATGAAGGCGAAGGCTTGATTTTTCCGCGCCAAACGCCATGCTTGTTGCACCATGAGTCAGACCTACTACGTTACGACACCGATCTACTACGTTAACGATGCGCCGCATATCGGGCACGCATATACCACCATCGCTGCCGACGTGGTCGCACGGTTCTGGCGGGCGGAAGGAAGGGACGTGCGCTTTCTTACCGGAACCGACGAGCACGGGATAAAGATGGTCAAGGCTGCGGCGGATAAGGGCGTTGAGCCTCGCCAACTGGCCGATGAGGTCGTCGTGCACTTCCAGGACATGTGGGCAAAGCTTGACATCTCCAACGACGACTTCATCCGAACGACCGAGGACCGTCACGAGAAGCGCCTTAGGGAGTTCGTGCGGCGACTTGTGGACAAGGACGAGATTTACCTCGGTCACTACGAGGGCTGGTACGACGAGGTCCAGGAGGAGTTTGTCACAGAATCGGTGGCTCGCCAGAACGAATACAAGGGCCAGATCAGCGGACGACCGCTGGTGCGGTACGAAGAACCGAGCTATTTCTTTCGCCTGGCCAAATGGGTCCCCAGACTGGTGGAGCATATCGAGTCGCATCCGAGCTTTATCCGGCCCGAGTCACGTAGAAACGAGGTTCTCAGCAAACTTGCCCAGGGCGTGGAGGATCTGAGCATCTCTCGCGCGAAAGGCAATCTCGAATGGGGCGTCGAGATGCCCAACGATCCGGAGCACGTAGTTTACGTCTGGATCGACGCTCTAAGCAATTACTGCACCGCCTTGGGCATTCCGGAAATAGGAGATGAGTTTGACGGCAAGTTTTCACAATACTGGCCGGCCGACATTCACCTGATCGGAAAGGACATTCTCTGGTTCCATACGGTGTACTGGCCTTGCATGCTGATGGCACTGGAGATGCCGCTGCCGAAGTGCATCTTCGCTCACGGGTACTGGACCGCGGAAGGAAAGAAGATGTCCAAGAGTATGGGCAACTTCATCTCGCGGGAAGTCATTCTTGAGTTGGCGGAGGAGTACTCGATTGACGTAATCCGTTACTACATGCTTCGAGCGGTGAACTTCGGCTCGGACGCGAACTTCTCCCGGGATACGCTGAAGGACAAGTACAATACGGAACTCGCTAACGGGATCGGGAACCTGCTAAGCCGCGTGGTGAATATGACGGGCAGGTACTTTGAAGGCCAGGTTCCGCAACCAGGCGACGCAACCGAGACGGAGCAGCCCGTCCGCGATGCTGCCGAGCAGCTTCGCCTCGAAGCGTCGAAGGCGATGGAAACCTGCGCGTTCCACAAATATCTGGACAGGTTGAACTCGCTGACGACGGCGACGAACGTTTACATAGACCGCACCGAACCGTTCAAACTGGCGAAGGACCCGGACCAGAGGAAGCGACTGGGCACGATTCTTTACACCTGCCTCGAGGCAGTGAGGGTCATACTGTCCTACCTTCAGCCGGTGATGCCCAAGACCGCCGAACGAGGCTTGGCTCAGATCGGTTGGCAATGCGAAGACCGCTCGCTGACCGACGCAGCCAAGTGGGGCGCGCTCAGACCGGGCACGGAGACGGTCAAAGGCGACGCTCTTTTTCCAAGGAAGCAGTGACCAGGCAAATGGTAGAGCGACCCGAACAAACGATGGAAGATCTGATCCGGGCAGACGGTCGATACCCTCTGGACGCGTTCGCGTTCCTGCACGAGGCGCTGGCCAAGGCGGTGCAGGATGCCCACGGACCTGGAATTGTCGCGGGCGCGAAGAAGCACGTCAGCGGACAGCAACTGTGCGAAGCGCTCCGTGAACTGGCGCTCGACCGGTGGGGCCAATTGGCTCGGGCGGTGTTGACCAAGTGGAACATACACTCCACGATGGACTTCGGGAACATGGTGTTCCTTCTGGTCGAGGGGGGGCTCATGAGGGCCACCGAACAGGACAGCGTTGAGGATTTTCGTGACGTCTATGATTTCGACGAGGCATTCGGCATCGAAGGGAAGTTCGAACTAAAAGAATGACAGACGACCGCGAGAAACGCCGCAGAAAAAAGCTTGAGAAGGGGCCGGTGGATGTGGTTAACGGCATAGCCGACCGATCGCCCAAAGATGCCGCGTGGAGGCATATCGTGCTTCTGTTGATATTCGCTGCGTGGATAGCGATCTTGGTTTTCATGAACATCGCCGGAAGTGCCGGAAAATGATAGGCGCTCTGCCGTCGGGCGGGTCGGGACGAACCGCTGCAGACGCAAGGTCAGTCATGCCGATGAGTAAACTGTCAGGACCAAGCCGAGGAAACCTGTGTTGACCAGAACGACCGCCCTAATCTGCTCCGCATGCCTGTCATTGCTGGTGGTAACCGGCTGTCAGCAGAGCGATTTGCCTCTCAACGGTGGTCACGACCTGATGGCAGCGCCCATCGGGACGATCAGCGCGTATCAGCTTGCCGGAAGGCTCGACCTGGATGTTTCCGAGAACAGCGGGCAGATGGCCACACTGACCGGACCGGGCAACGTGGTGGTCATATACGCCGATCCGAACGGCGGGGCCTACGTCAACGGTGTTGCGGTCCCTGATGCCGGACCCGTCAGCACGGTAGGCGACATGGTGTTCGTCTCCAACGAACTCGACGGTCGGCTCAGAGGCTTCCTTCGCAAGGCGCCGAAACCTGTGCCGCTTCCAAGGATCAAGCCCCCGTCTCCACCGCCCAGGCGCATGAGAGTGGTCATCGATCCGGGGCACGGAGGAAAGGACCCTGGCGCGATCAGCATAATAGGCGCGTACGAGAAGACCATCGTTCTGGATGCTTCGTTGGCCGTCGCCGGGCTCCTTTCCGGGCGGGGAATGGACGTGATCCTCACTCGCCGAGGGGACAGGTTTGTTGAGTTGAACGAACGGGCGGATATCGCCAACCGCCGACGTGCGGACGCCTTGGTCAGCATTCATGCCGACCACTGTCCCAATCCATCTGTAACCGGGTTCACGATCTACATTGCCAGATCGGCCTCGTCGCGGTCGCAGAAGTTGGCCAACTGCATCGCCGATGCATTACAGTCCGCCGGCGTCTCCAGCAGGGGGATACGTCGGGCAGGTTATCGGGTGCTGTACCGATCCGTATGCCCAGCCGTCTTGGTGGAACTCGGATACCTCTCGAATTCCTGGGAGGCAAGCAAGCTGTCCCGGAGCGACTACCGGCGGAAGCTCGCGGCAGCGGTGGGCCGGGGTGTTCTCGATTACGAGAAGCAGGTGCTCGGATACTGAAGTCTGTAGGGGGCAAAAGAGGTGGGGCGGTTTATTTTCTCCAGGCTTTGTGCGCTCCCAATTGCCGCATGGTCAGATCGGACAAACGCAGGCTTTTTGCCGGACGGGCGAGGGAATCCTAAGCTGCACTCAATCAGGAGGCATCCGGCATGAACTACAGAATCCGTTATCGTCTGGCCGGTCAGGACATGGAATCAGAAGCCGTCGTCGAGGCCAACAGCCCATCCGAAGCCATCGTGAAATTCCGCTGCACAACCGGACCGGTTACTCAACCGCTTGCGCAGCGCGAGCAAGTCATCAGCGTAAGCGCGGCAGAGAAGGATCACCAACGCGCGTGGTAGCGGCCCGGAAGCGACTCTAGGTCTGCCCGCCCTTTCCGTGGACCATCATTGTGGCGTAGGGCTGTTCCGGCGGATCGGAGATGTCTTTGCCATCAAGAATCACCCAGCAGTGAGCGTGCATCCTTTCCGGGTCGTTCACGGGTGGATAGACCGCCACGTGCAACGTTGCGGCAAGTCCTGCAAGCTTCAGGAAGTGGAACAGAGTCAGCCCGCGCCTGAGGCAAGCCCGGCGCTTCATGTTCACCGGTTTGGCCAGGCGGCTGTTCACTGCTTCGGCGATTGCCTGCGACGACATGCCCCTGTAAGGCCTGAATATCGCCGGCGGGGTAAGCAGTCTCAGCAGCGCCGGAAGGGGAATCAGCCTCACCAGCAGAGGCAAGACAGACGCCACCAGCCAGACGTGCAGCCTGAGTAAGGTTCTGCTGTGCATTCAGTTTTCCCGAGACGCCGGCAGGGCCTTCAGCAGACTGTCTGTCCGGACGTACGCGGACACAACCGGCCAAAGGCCATCATCAAAGGCGCAGTTGCCGGGCTAATCCTTGTCCATGTAAGGATACTTGAACTCTTGCGGCGGAAGGAAAGTCTCTTTTATTGCCCGCGGAGATACCCATCGCTCAAGGTTCAGCCAACTACCGGCTTTGTCGTTCGTGCCGGAAGCCCGGGTTCCACCGAACGGCTGCTGCCCGACGACGGCGCCGGTGGGCTTGTCGTTGATATAGAAGTTTCCTGCCGCATGTCGAAGGGTATTCATGGCCTCGACGATCGCGCCTCGGTCGATTGCGAACACCGCTCCGGTAAGCGCGTATGGTGATGTCTGGTCGCAGATCTGGAGCGTCTCTGTGTACTTGTTGTCCGGGTAAACATAGATAGTCAGCACCGGCCCGAATATTTCCTCGGACATGAGCTTGCTCTTGGGGTCCTTGGAGACGACGATTGTCGGCTCGACGAAGTACCCGGTCGAATCGTCGCACTCGCCCCCGCAGATGATCTCCATGTCCGGGGAGCTCTTGGCGAACTCTATGTATCCGCTGATGGTCTCGAAGGCGCCTTTGTCGATAACCGCGCCCATGTAGGTCTGGAAATCGCACACGTCGCCCATTTTGATGGACTTGACGTCATCGAGCAGCCTTTCCTTCAGTGCCGGCCAGAGATACTCGGGTACATAAGCCCTGGAAGCGGCCGAGCACTTCTGCCCCTGGTACTCGAACGCGCCCCTGATCAGACCGGTCGCCAAGGCCTCCATCTGGGCGCTGGGGTGGGCGAATATGAAGTCCTTTCCTCCGGTCTCGCCTACGATCCTCGGGTAGCAGACGTACTTGCGAATGTCGGAACCGATGTGGAGGTAGATTGTGGAGAACACCTTTGTGCTTCCGGTGAAGTGAACTCCGCCGAGATCAGTGTGGTCCAGTGCGGGAGGGGCAACGATCGGCCCGGATCCGGGAACCATGTTGATCACTCCTGGAGGCATGCCTGCCTCTTCCAGCACCTTCATCAGGAAATAGGCGGGAAGGACTGCGCTGCTGGCGGGTTTCCAGACCACCGTGTTGCCCATCAGCGCGGGCGCCGTCGGAAGGTTCCCTGCAATGGAGGTGAAGTTGAACGGCGTAAGCGCCAGAACGAATCCGTCCAGCGGGCGGTGGTCCATGTAGTTCAGCACGCCGTGAGTGGAGGTCGGCTGGTCGCCGTATATTGTCTGCATGTAGTAGGGGTTGAAACGCCAGAAGTCGATCAACTCGCATGCCGAGTCGATCTCCGCCTGGTGGGGTGTCTTTGACATGTTAAGCATGGTCGCGGCGTTGACGGTCTGGCGATACTTCCCGGCCAGTAGCTCAGCCGCTTTCAGTAGAACGGTCGCGCGCGAGTCCCAAGACATTGGCCCCCATTCCTTCTTCGCCTCGTTGGCGGAGGCGATGGCCTTTTCCACATAGAGCGCGTTGGCCTGGTGGTAGCTGCCTAGTATGTGTTGGTGGTCGTGCGGGCAGCTCATCTGCGCGAGCTTACCGTTGCGCTGTTCTTTTCCGCCTATGATCATCGGGACGTCAAACTGCGTTGACAGCATCTCCTTCAGTTTGGCCTTCAGTTCCAGTCGCTCACTGCTGCCAGGCGCGTAGTTCTTCACCGGCTCGTTGACGGGCTTGGGTATGTTGAAAATACCGTTGAACATTTTCTGCTCCTTGTGATGTGTTGCTCGGACAGGCGGCAGGAGCCGACCATTGTTGCGGTTCGCCCGTACCCGGTCAAGCGCCGGGTCTAGGCAATGACGATTCGCAACAGGCGAGATGCGGGAGAGGCGACTTGTTCAAGAAAGACATTCGCGCACCGATAGCGGCGCTGTTCCTGATCTCGCTGGGGGGGCTGCTTCTGCACTTGCGGATACATCCGCCTCAGAAATCGGCATTCAACTGGCTGCCCGTCATCGCCGGGATTGCCACCACACTGGTCCTTCCGGTGTTGTTCAACTACCGCAAAACCGTTGCCTGGGCGTACCTGTTGAACCTTGCCGTCGTGATAGTCGGAACGGTCACGATGGCATGGTGGTCGGCGACGAACTGGCGGGGAGAGGTCACGGTTACGACGTTAGTTTTGAACTCGACCCTGGCGGACATCCTGGTGTTATTGGCCAAGCTTCCGCTGGCGCAGCAGATACTGCGACACTTCCGACCGAAGCACCAAGATGCTGACGCCTCTTGTCAGGGAGCGCCGGATGAGTGACGAAGCGGGCATTGGACCGGTCTTTGAAGAACCAAGCTGCCTCTGTAGGTGCAGGTGGCTGAAGCTGCTTTTTCTGGCGGTGACGATTCTGTTTCCGGTCGGTGCGGCCTGTGTGGCCTTGAGCAGTCATTCAAGAATCGTGGGATTCCTGGGGCCTGCGGAAGGTTGGCTCATCACGATCGGAAAGGCGACCGGGCTTGGGGCAGCGACTCTTCTGCTGATGCAGTTTGTTCTCAGCGCAAGACTCAAACTGCTTGACCGCCTGTTCGGCCTGGACCGTCTCCTGCGGGTGCATCGCCTGCTCGGCGCGACGGCGGGAGTGCTGGCGTGCATGCATCCTCTTTTCCTGTATGCGTCCGCCACATATGAGATCGGGCCGGTGAGAAGCTCAGCCTGGCCGGTGTACCTGGGCGCGGCCGCACTGGTGCTTCTGGGGGTGGTGATCTGCACAAGCCTCTGGAGGGTGTTCCTTGAATTGCCATACGGCGCCTGGTTGTGGGTGCATCGAATGGTCTTCGTCGTCGTAGTCGCCGCAGTGGTACATGCGATGCGGATCGGGTCGGACCTGCGCGTCGGGTGGACAAGGGTCATGGCGACTGCCGCGCTCACCGGGTATGCCGGGCTGTTCATATGGGCCAAGTTGATCCGTCCCCTACTGCTGGGAGGGCGCCGGTTCACCGTGACTGCGGTGAATCAACTGAATCATAATGTCTGTCGTATAGAACTCGCCTTACCGGAAGGCGCCGCCTTCAGGCGCTTTCCGGGGCAGTTCGCCTTCCTGAAGATTCGCAGCCGGAACGTCCCCGCCGAGGAGCACCCGTTCACGATCTCTTCCGGGCCCGCTCAGGACGGGCATATCCAGTTCACCATCAAGGCCAGCGGCGACTTCACCAGGTTGATCTCAAAAGCTGCGCCCGGGGACCTCGCTCGCGTGGACGGGCCATACGGGCTCTTCAGCTATGCGCTGAAGACCGGACCCGCCCAGCCTCTTGTGATGATTGCCGGAGGCGTGGGAGTCACTCCGATGCTCAGCATGCTTTGCGACTTGTCAGTCAGGGAGCCCGACCGCCAGACCACGCTGATATGGGCCAATCGCACCGAAGAGGACATCTTCGCGCGGCCGTTCCTGGAGGAAGTGTCCGCCAAAATGGCGAATCTGACCGTGCATCATGTCCTTTCCCGGCAAGCGGACTGGCCAGGCGAGAAGGGCAGGCTTGACCGGGCGAAGCTGGACCGTCTGCTTCCTTCGATCAGGCGCGACCTGCAATATTTCCTTTGCGGGCCTGGGGCAATGATGGACTCGGTCAAGTCCTACCTCTTGAAGCTTGGGGCCAGACGACGCAGAATCCACACCGAGCGGTTCAGTTTCTAGTGTGAGTTCTGAGGTCGTCTGGAGAGAAGAAGTGGCGAAGTTGAGCAGGCGCCGCCTGAGCGCCAAGGCACGGCAAGTCGAAAAGAGAATTGAGCAACTGAGAAGCAAACCGGTTGCGACCTACAGCGGAAAGGAAGACCTGAAAGCGCCCGTGGACAGCGACATGGTGGTCCAGCGTCACGGGAGAAGATACAAGCTGATACTTATGCTGGACGGGCAGCCTGTCAGCAGTGCGAACATCGGCATCTGCGAACCGAACTTCGGAGGGGTCTTCCTAAGGGTCGCAACCGTTGGCGGAGTGGGAACACCAATGGATCACAGGTTCAAAGGATACTCGCGCCGGGTGATGATCAACTCGCTCAGGTGGATGCGTCAGTCAGGTTTCGACATGACGCTTCTGTTCGGGATAAGGGCTTTCTACCCGAAGTATGGATACGCGCCGGTCATCCCCTATGTGCGGTTCTCGCTTGATGCGGAAGCGGCGGGGCGGTTCTCACCCGCCGGGCTCAGGACTATCCCATTCACTATGAAGCACCTCAGCGCCTGCCTGAGGTTGTACCGAAGGACCAACGCCCGAAGGACCGGGACTATCCGCCGCGACGTCAGGACATGGCGTCCTTTCAGAAGAGGCCTGCGATGGGGGGGCAAGGTCGTCTGCAAGGTGATTGTTGACGGTCGGGACAGGCCCGTTGGGTATTTCGCTTACACTGACCACCCCGAAAGATGGCAGATCATAGAAGCGGGCTTTTCCGGACCGAAGGTCTTCCCGGCACTGCTTGCGGCTGCGGGCAGGCTGGCCAGGCGCAGGGGAGACGATAGGGTGAAGTTCGCCCTATCGGAAGACAGCGAACTGATGGCGTTCTGCAAACCCTTGGGGATAGAGAAGACCGTCCATTACAGGCCCGACGGAGGCGGAATGGCCAGAATGGTGAACATTCGCTCATCGCTGACCAAGCTGGGGACGGTTCTGGCCGGGCGGATGTCGCGCCCCGGAAGGATCACGATCCGCACGAACATGGAGGACGTTTCGCTTGCGTGGTCTTCGGGGAAGATGCGCGTTGGCGATCCTCGTCCGAACTGGCCGAACGTGTGGATGCCGCAATGGGCGCTGGCCCAGATGCTTTACGGCTGGCAGGACGCGAGGGTCTTCGCCTCGCAACGAGTGATAAAGGCGCCGGCAAAGACGATCGAAACTCTGACCGAGATGATGCCTTCAGGACCGCATCATTTCTACTGGACCGATGTGTTCTGACAAGCCATGCTCAGGCAAGCTGCCTGAGGATGATTTCCTTGTAGATCTCGGCTGCGCGGGCCACTTCCGCCAGCTCAACATATTCGTCGGGCTGGTGCGCCATTGCCGGATCTCCGGGTCCGAGGATCACGATAGGCGCGCCCAGTTGCCTGAAGTGGACAGCGTCTGTGCCGAACATCACCCCTGAAGCTCTGTCGGCGTTCGTAGCCGAGAGAGTCCGCCTTACGAACTCATCTTCCGGGTCCGTTTCCAGGCCCCAAAGGCGGCGGAGGACCTCGATTTCCGCTTGAAACTGGGGATTCTCGGATCGTATGCGATCGAACATGCCGCCCAGATCGGCGATTATCCGCTCATTGTCCGCCCCGGGAAGCGGGCGTATGTCCACCTCGATGCTGCACTCGTCCGGAATGACATTGCGGGCCTTGCCTCCCGATATCATGTTCACGCTGAGCGTCGCGCGGTCGAGCAGCTCGTGCCTGCCGCCTGGCAGTTCGTATCCGCTCAGGGCGCTCAGAAGCAGGTTCATCGAGTCTATCGCGTTCACTCCCAGATGCGGCGCGGAACCGTGCGCAGTCTTGCCGCGAGTGATGATTCTCAGCCACAACTGCCCGCGATGAGCGGTTACCACCTTCAAGCTTGTCGGTTCAGGCACGACCACTGCGGCCAGATCGCGAAGGTCCCCGCGGTTTTCCTCGATGAACCGCAGCGTTCCGCAACTGTCCACCTCCTCCCCGGCTGTGCATGCCAGTACCACGTCGCCTTTTAGCTTCTGACCGGAATCGACCAACTCACGAACCGCCGATACGATAGCGGCAATTCCGGCCTTCATATCGCAGCTACCGCGGCCGAAGATTTTCCCGTCGCTTTCCGCAGCGCCGAATGGTTCATACTTCCATGGGCTCTGCCCGGGCGGAACAACATCCAGGTGGCAAACGAACAGCATCCCTGCCCGCCGATCTTGTCCCTTGACGGTGGAGACGACATTGGCCCTTCCTGAGCCCCACTCCGTGATCTCGGATTCGATGCCGGATTTGAACAACTCGTCCGCGACTACCCTCGCGGCCGCAAGCTCGCCCGTCTCAGCAGTGCTTTCGGCTTTTACAAGCGCCTTGAGGAATTCCTTCATTGATCCTCACTCTAGACTGTTGGGTTGCTGTTGACGGCAAATAGTAAATCGTCTGCACAGCACCGCAAATTCTGTAAATGGCACGTCCAGAAAGCTATTGTAGCCTTCCGAACCAAACATAGGGAGTCTGACCGATGGCCAAATTAGGCATCAAGGCTGTTCTTGTCACAGGCGGAAGCGGAAAGGTCGGAAAGGCGCTGCTTCCGGAGTTGACCAAGGCCGGATATTCCGTGCGTGCGATACAGTTCGAACGACCCGTCGAAGCCGAAGGCGTGGAGGTGATGGAAGGGGACCTGCGAGACACCTACCTTGCCGCAAGGGCCATCGAGGATATCGATGCCGTTATCCACCTGGCCAACGTCAAGGAAAACAGGCAGCACTTCATGGCCACAAATGTCCGCGGAACGTTCGAACTGCTCGATGCAGCCTGCAAGTGCCGTCATATCAAACAGTACATCCAGGCTGGCTCGGACGCGCGGGCGGGGATCTTCTACTACCCCAGGCCGATTCCCATAGACGAAACGCACCCCCATGCTGGATACCCCGGGTATTACCCTCTTTCGAAGGTACTCGAGGAGACATTGTGTGAGCAGATGCGCATCCAGCATGGTCTGGCCATCACGGTTCTGCGATTCTCGTGGGTGCAAACCGAGGACGACATCCTTGCCCACGTGACGCTGGCCGATCCTAACTTCGGGGTTCCCGTATGGTCGGAACTGGCCGTCAGCGACGAGCAGAAGTCGTACTTCCGAGACGATGTTGACGCAGTGGCAAAGCTCATCCACCCCGGAGGGGCGGCGGGAATCCGTCACATCGTCGGACTTCCCGACGTGGTCCAGGCGATCATGCTGTCGCTCGACAACCCCACTGCCGTCGGAGAGGCGTTCAACGTCTGTGGGCCCGCGCCGTTCAGCTACGACGTCTTGGCTCGCTATGTGTCGGACAAGCTTTCCTTGCCCGTCGTGGACTTCGAGTACGACAAGTTCTACGACTTCAGCATCGACGTGAGCAAGTCTCGGAGTGTGCTTGGATACGATCCGTCCTATGACATATTCCGGATAGTTGACGATGCAATCGCATTCAGGCAGTCGGGCCGAAAGCGCACGCCGCTGAAGTACCCAGGTTAGACCTCCTCGGTGACGGTGGCCGTCCGGTTTGTCGCACGCCGTCGGACGGGCTATAATCCCCGCTCCCGGCCGCGACAGGTCAACTCGAGACCTGTACTTCGGACCGCGAGATTGGTGGTATAATTGGCTACTGGTGCAGGCAAAAAACTCCTCCGGCAGGGGCACTTCACGGCAGCTATGGTCATCCTGCTTTCCGCCTCACTGTTCTGTCATCTCTGGCTGACGGTCAACCCGCGGCTGATACACCATAACCAGACGCCGGTCTTCATCGCGGGCGCGGATTTCCTAGAGAGCTTTCTTTCCAGGCCCGGAGGCCCACTGGCATACCTCTCGCTTCTTTTGGCGCAATTGCTGCACTTCCCTGCGGCCGGCGCGCTGCTGATAACGGTGGTAACGTTGCTGATCTGTCTTAGCGGGCGAAGGGTGCTTACTGCGACGGGCGGTGGCGGAAAGTCCGGCTGGGCCTTGTGCATGGTTCCGGTCCTACTGGTCATGCTTATCTACAGTCGCTATGGCGTTGACCTGCAATTGCTCTTGCAGATCATGGTCGCGCTGCTGCTGACCGCCCTGTATGGCCGTCTTCCGCTGCGCAGGTGGCCGGTGCGCCTGGGCTTGTTCCTGGTCGCCTCCGCGCCCGCCTACTACATCACCGGCAGCGGATACCTTTTGCTGGCGGTCATGTGCGGAATCCTCGAAATCATCACGAGGCGCAGCATCATACCGGGATTCATCATGGTGCTTTGCGGCCTGGCCGCGCCGTATGCGTACTCCGTATATTCCTACAAGGCCGGCCTTGCCGACGCCTACGCGCCGCTGCTTCCGGTTGGAAAGAAAGTCTTGATCGCCCTCGCGCCTCCGGCATATCTCAGGCGGTCGCTGCACATCGCGATGGCGGCCTTTTTCCCGCTCGCGGCGATCTGGAGCGCCGCCCGGCGTTGGCTGGCCCGCTCGTCGGCCGACCGCGACATCGCCGGTACGTCCATCTGGCCTCTTGCCGCACTTGCCCTTGTTACCATCCTGGCCGGGCCCGTCTCGGCAGACAGGCTCACCAGAACCCTTATCGAGATCGACTACGCCTCACGCAATCGCCAGTGGCAGCGCGTGCTGACCAATGCCGAACGTCTCCCCGTCGCCTACAACAATATCTACGTTATGCACGCGGCAAACAAAGCGCTGTATCACACCGGACGACTGCCTTACGAGATGTTCCGGCGCCCCCAGACCACCGAACGCGACAGCGTGTTCCTGGTGTTCGCGCTCCCTTCGGCCCAGCGGGGAAGGTACGACAAGCTGTCCGAGGTGTTCTACGAGCTCGGCTTTGTTAACGAGTCCGAGCACTTCGCCCACGAGGCCCTGGAGCGTCACGGCCCGCAGCCGCAACTGCTCAAACGCCTGGCGAAAATCAACGTGCTCAAGGGCTCAACCCTCGCAGCCAGGACGTTCCTTTCCGCACTTGCCCGCCAGCCCCTGCACCGCCGATGGGCGACGGACTACCTCGCCAAACTCGACGCCGACCCGCGCATCCCAGGCGATAGCCTGCTCCAGGCCGCCCGGTCCCGCATGATCCAACTGGACTACACCATCGGAAGCGGCGGATACGACCAGCAGATCGGCCCGACGCTCGTAAACGCCCTTGAGCACAAGCTGCGGGCCGGAGGTCAAAGCAGGGCCACCTACGAGTATCTGCTTGCCCACTATCTCTGGACGAGAAGGATCGACAAGGTAGTCTCCCACTTGGGCCGGCTCGACAGCTTCGGCTATGAAGACATCCCCACTCACTGGCAAGAGGCGATACTCCTGCACGCGGTCATGACCGGCAGAACGAACCCCGACTTCCACGGCCGCCGGGTCGGCAAGGCAACTCGCGACATGCTCCAGAGCTACGGAGCAGTCATCAAGCGGCTTGGCAGCGACAAGCCCGCCCTCTACGAGGCGCTTATGGACACGCACGACCGCACATACTTCCTTTACTACACTGTGGGTTTTTCCGACTCCCGCCTTGCCTCTCTTTCAGACGCCCCCGACACCACCACCGCCGCGACAAAGTGATCGCCGCTACGCATTGCTCATTTCGTTCGGCCTGTGACAGAATCCGCCGCTCCGGAAAAAATGCGAGTTTTCCAATTTTTCAGTTGTTGTAATGTCGGCACACGTGGATAATCGCTCCTCAGCGTTTCGACGAATGGTCAGTTGGTCTTCTGTTAACGTATTCAGGAGACCATCGGTTGAGCCGGGCGCTCGGCAGCAGTTCCGAGTATTGCATCTCCGCCCGGCTCCGACGGCCTAGCACTTTTTCGGCAGGGGTAACTGCGGGAGTGCTGGCTTCAGGAGTCCATGCAAGGTGCGTTTTCCGCCGCTGAGGGAAATTATTAAGTGGCTCAAATGCCTAAGCCCAATACTAGCGATTTTCGCAGCTTTTATGGTCGGGTGTGTGCTCTGTTGGCAGGTCAAATCGGCGTATGTCGACCGTAGTTCAGAGAGATCTTCGCTAGATGACCTTCCGCTGCTTGAGCTATGCGCGCAGTTCTTGACGACGTTGTTGGTAGTGCTTTCTTGGGCAGGGGCAACCGTCCTGAATAACAGAAAACTCCATTGCGGCGGGTCCCGCCGTTTTGAGCAGGGCGAGCCATATCCCCGAAGGTATGGGTGGCTTTTCTTTGTATATGTTGCTTCCATCTTTCTTGCTCACGGGTTTCTGATGAAGGGGCGCATTCTGGAGTTCTCTTTTTTCGTCTTTATTCCAGCGATGCTGATCGTCGGAGAAGTAACTCGGGGCGAAAACTTTTTTATATTTAAGTATTTAAGTACATCGTCTCCATCGTCTCCGCTGCCTCCACTGCCTCCACTGCCTCCGCCTTCACCCGACGCAAAAAAAACGAAACCCTAAGGAAGAGTACCCATAGGATGAGACGATACCAAACAGGTACAATACAAGTGGACGGTGGCCCTTCCGAGTGGCAAGGCAAGGGGAACGGACGATGAGACATCGGTGGCTTAAGGCGGCGTGGGCCTGCGTTTGGTTGCTGTTTTGCGCAATCATAGGGGGATTGGTTCTCAATTGGGCTCTACATAGCTGGCCTTCGGTTGCGGGTCCTTTGCTTCCTCTGTTGTTCATTCTGGTAGTCAGTGTTCTGTTTGTCCTGGGAGAGTGGCTCTGGGGCGCAAAGGACACTCAAACGAGCCGTTCGGCAAGTATGGCGTCTCTACCGGCAGGTGCGAGCATCGCTGCCGTGCCGGCCCGATATGAACCGACGGTAAGATGTATCTGGGGGCACATGGACCTGGCCCAGTTGAAAGAGGAGACTCCTGAGACGACGGCGCGCGTAGGAGATCTGTGCCGGGACTTGGCTGAGGCGCGGTTAAAGGCAGAGGGTTCGTGCCGGGACTTGGCTGAGCCGCGCCCCAAGGCAGGGGAGGCCTGCTGACGAATGCCCGGCCAGACCCAGAGCAGTTCACAACCGGCCTCCGGAAGCATCGCCTATAGTGACTACCTGGTGATGTTGTCGATGGCTGATGCCGAGTGGTCCCAGACGTCCGCCGATTCGGATTCCACAGAATCGCCGACCGACTTTCTGAAGCCGTTCCTCAAGGTTGAGCAGGAGTTTACGTCCAGTTGCGTCTATTACCGCGACAAAGTAACTGAACTATACGGCCAGTTTCGCGAAGTCAATGACGAGTACCCCGCGCCGGATGATGGGCCGCTGATGGATACCGGCGAGCCCGTTGCGCCTTTCCTCTATAGTCCGGCCTTCTATGTCCCCTTCGGCCATGCCGACAGCATGTCCGTTGTGATCCTGGACGACTTCGGTCCGATGCATCACATCGCCGCCGGGGCAAAAACAACCATTGAAGAGCTATGCCTGGCCTTCTGCCCAACCCTTGAGAGTCTCGGACTGGCTGATTCGCCAGGCCCAATCTGTGAGCT
>Ga0272444_10000670_pt1 | contig 35313 bp, 38 predicted proteins | sample SSMForm13_FD_201033 | JGI IMG/M metagenome (GOLD analysis project Ga0272444, IMG submission 201033) | Marine sediment archaeal communities from Little Sippewissett salt marsh, Falmouth, MA, United States - SSM-Form-13 | ecosystem: Environmental > Aquatic > Marine > Wetlands > Sediment ...
GCGGACCATCCAGCACAAGGTCCAGGACCCGCTCGCCATGAAGATCCTCGAGGGAGAGGTTCGGGAGGGCGGAACCGTCACCGTGGACGCAGAGGGTGACGAGATCGTGTTCCGGTAACACGGGCCTGCGCCGGTCGTTTTTCTGCTCTTGCTGAGTTCTTTTCAATCCGTTCGAATGGGGAACACCGAAAGCCACTGGAAACGGGTCCTGCTGCGGGGAAAAGGGCTTTTGCCGCTGCGGAAAAGGCCATTACGTCCGAATTTCCTGGCTCATGAAGACCACGTAGGAGACGGAGAAACAGATCAGGGTGACGGCAATCAGGGCCACGAGGTGGGGGTAGATCACGAGCACGCTCTGGCTCAGGGGCAGGGGACTCTCGAAACGAGAGGCCGAGATGCGCTCACGGGGGCCCATGAGAACCATGGCCCGGGGGGTGTTTCTCATGGGGTCGATGAGAATGGCCGAGGCCCTGGAGTAGAGCGTCATGGGCGAGCACAAGCTGATTCGCTCCCGAATTCGGGCGTTGCGGATCACGTCCTCCCTCCTGGTTTCCTGAAGTGAATCAACAGGAGCGACGGCACCGGCGAGGATTTCCGCTCCCAGAGACACGAAAAAGGAGAGAAAGATCCATAGCGCCACAGAGGCCAGGGCCGAGGTGGGGATGCTTCGAAACAGGATAGAGAAAAGAATGGCGATTCCCAGCCAAAAGGAGATGTAGAAAACACTGATCACCAGGTAGAGGACGAGCCGTCCAATCTCCTCGATCCCAGGGACCATGCCGAGCAGGGTAAGACCGAATCCGGATACCACGAGCACGATGGACACGAGCATGATGCTCACGGTGGTGACCCCGGCAAGGAACTTGCCGTTGATTACTGCGTCCCGGTAAATAGGCTGGGAGACCAGCTTGATGAGCGTTCCATGGGCCCGCTCCCGATTGATGGCATCGAATCCGAGCACAAGCCCCACGAGGGGTCCGAAAAAAGCCACGAACTGGACCAGGCTGAAAAGCGCGCCCGTGGTGTTGAAGAGCATGAGAAACACGAACCGGGGCTTGGCGATTCCTTCCAGATTTTCCCGCAGGCTCATGCCGGCCATGTAGGCCGTGATGAAGCTCACCATGGCGATCAGGGCGAAAAGGATCACGAAGCGGTTGCTCCCGAAGTGGTCTGCTAGTTCTTTTCGATAGACCGCAAGCATGCCCTTCATGGCTGCACCTCATGAAAAAACTTCATATAGATTTCTTCCAGGTTTACGGTTTCCTGGTCCACGCCGAAGCGTTCCTCGGCCAGTTCGTCGATGGAACCCACGGCCACGAGCTTCCCCTGAATCATGATGCCCACACGGTCTGAGATTTTCTGCACTTGGTGGAGATGGTGGGACGAAAGGAGCACGGTGATGCCGTGCTCCCGGTTCAGGGTCTGGATCAGCTCGATGATGCGGCGGGCGCCTTCCGGATCGAGCCCCAGTGTGGGTTCATCCAGAAAGAGGAGGCGCGGTTCCTTGATCAGCACCTCGGCGATGCCCAGGCGCTGCTTCATGCCCCGTGAAAACGTGCCGACCGGCTTCCCCCGGGCATCCTCGTCCCGGGTCAGTCCCACGGTCTCCAGCACCTCTTGAACTCGGTCACGGGCCTCGCTTCGGGCGATCCCGTTCAGATCGGCCACGAACTGCAGGCTCTCCTCCGCGGTGAGATCGCCGTAGAATCCCACGTTTTCTGGAAGGTAGCCGACAAGTTCTTTGATCTTGCGGGCCTCCCGCACGGGGTCGAGCCCGCAGACCCGGGCCTTTCCCTCCGAGGGACGGGTCAGGCCCAGGAGCATGAGGAGGGTCGTGCTCTTTCCCGCACCGTTGGGGCCCAGGAAACCAAAGACTTCTCCCGGCTCCAAACGCAGGTTGAGATCGTCGACCGCCCTCAACCGGCCGTAGTCCTTGCTCAGCCCCCAGGTTTCGATGAGCGCTGTGCCTTCCATATCAACGCCTTCCCATGCGGATGAAAAGAATGACGAGTCCCGCAATCACGAAGAGGATGAGGCCGATGCCTACCCACCCCCACACCGTGGAGGCTCGAACGGTGACTCGGAGCTCGAGGTCTTTGGACACTTTGGTCCCCTGGACCGCCAGGCTCACGGAGTAGTCCCCCACGAGGGCCTGTTCCGAGGGCGTCACCGACATTACCACCTGCCGAAGCTCTCCCGGCGGCAGAATGTCCATGGACTCGGGCTCGAAGGTCACTTCCCAGTTCTCGGGCTGGAAGGAGAGAAAGCGGAGATTCTGCTGCGGGGCGGAACCGCTGTTTTTGACATAAAAAGAGAGTGTTGCGGTTTTTCCCTGTTGCGTCCTCAGGGAGAGGAGCCCGTCCACTGTGCCCACCTCGACCTTGTGGGTACCGGTGAGAACCACCATCAGATCCACCTCGGCCTGAGCCTGGTCCGAGCTTACCTTCACCCGTACGGGATACTCTCCCGGTCCGGCCGAGGATTGGGGTTTGACCACCACGGCCGTGCTCTTTGACTGGCCCGCCTTGATGCGCAGACTGGAGATGAGCTTCTCCTCATAGGCGGGCTTGAAACGGATCTCCCAGTCCTTGGGGCCTTGGGCGCTCAGGTTGTACGTGGTATCCTGAGAGAGCTTGTTTTCCACGTCCACGGAGAACTCGAACTCGGCGTCCGTGGGGCCCTGGAGCACGGGGTAGGAGGTGGTAATGCTCACGTCCCTGGTCTTGACGGCCTCTTCCTTGGGGGTCACGGTGACGCGAAGGCGCGTGGTCTCCTTGAGCTTTCCGTCTGCGGACCGAGCCTCGATGGAGAACGTGTACGTGCCCGGGGAAACATCCTCGCCGGGTTCTGCCTTCAAGGTTAGCCGTTTGGTGGTGTCGCTTTCCACGTGGATGCCTGTGACCTGGAAGCTGTATGTGGTGATACGGGCATCCCATCCCTCCGGGATCTCCGGGAGGGACAGGGAGACGTCTTCGGAGCTTTGTCCGCGGTTCGCCACGATGAGGTCCATGCTCACGTCTTCCCCTTGGGGGACGACCACACCCGTGTACTCCGGGGACACGGAGAGGCTACGGGGTGGAAGGTCCTTTTTCTCCGCGGCAGACACCCCGGGAGGCGCTCCAATGAGTCCTCCCAGGATGCAAAGCATCAGGAGCATGCGGGACGAGAACGACGAGAGAGGAAACCGTTTCTGCGGATTCATACGTACCCTCCTTGATCTGTTTGCGGGGGTGTTCCCATCGATGGCAGAAAAATAAAGAAAAACATCTCGATGTCAAGGGGGGGATGCCCCGTGGGGGTTGAGCTTTCGTTTGAGGCGTGAAAAGCACCGGAAGGTGACAACGCGACGGGAGTTCAGGACCAGCGGGACGCCGGTGCGTGGGTGTCGTCCCCGCCGCGCCCACCGGAACCGGACGCGGAACACGCCGAACCCGTGGATTCGAACGTCCTCTCCGCGCTCGAGCGCTTGTTTCACGAGCTCCAGAGTGGTGTCGACGAGTTTGTTTGCCCGCTTTCGGGACAGGGGTATATAATCGAGCTCCGGGAACAGGAACTGCTGGGCCCGTTTCTTCTTGCGGGGCTTGAAACGGACCTTCTCCAGCACGCCATTCACGAGATCTTTTTTATTCAGGCTCATGGGAACCCCTCCCGGAACGTGCTACCCGGTGCCGACCCGTCAGGATTACGAGACGTTGGCACAGAGGACACGATTTGTCAACGCATAGGGCGTGCTGCATTCCCGCACATCCTCCATGATCCAGGCTTATGCGACCGGCTTTTCACCCAAGGCTCGTCAACGACCCGTTCTCCGATCCGGGGCTGTACGTCCCGTTTCACTACGAGCGAAAGGCGCTGATGTTCGACCTGGGGGACCCGGGTCCACTCACGGCCCGCGAGCTCCTTTCGGTTACCCACATCTTTGTCAGCCACACCCACATGGATCACTTTATCGGGTTCGATCCCCTCCTGCGCGTGTTTCTCGGCAGAGAACGCACCCTGTTTCTGTATGGGCCTCCGGGGTTTTTCGACAGGCTGGAGGGAAAGCTCTCGGGATACACCTGGAACCTGGCCCATGAATACGAGCATGACCTTCACCTCGTGGCCACAGAGGTTCGGCCCGATCAACGGGTCACTCGCGTGTACTCCTTCAAGAGCCGGTTCGAGTCCAAGGGGGAGGAGACCCTTCCCTTTTCCGGCGTGGTGTACGAGGAGCCGCGGTTCCGCGTGGAGGCCGCCCTTTTGGACCACCGCATCCCCTGTCTCGCCTTTGCCGCTCAGGAGCGTTTCCACGTGAACATCGACAAGGCAGCACTCCTTGACCTGGGCGTTCCGGTAGGGCCTTGGATCGACCGGTTCAAGGCCGGGCTCTACCAGGGGCAAGATCCGGAGGAGGCGTTCGAGGTCGTATGGACCGATGCGGACGGCGGGAACCGGAGGACGTTCCCCCTGGGTGAGCTGAGGGATCGGATCGCGCGGATCACGCCCGGCAGTCGGATCGTCTACGTCACGGACGCCGTGGCAAGCCCCGGAAACTGCGATCGGATCGTGGCCCTCGCCCGGGGTGCGGACTCCCTGTTCATCGAGGCGGCCTTCCTTCAGGAGGACGAGGATCTGGCGCGTCGCCGGTATCACCTGACCGCGGCCCAGGCCGGCGCCCTGGCCGGCAGGGCGGGCGTACGTGCCTTTACCCTGTTTCATTTCTCGCCCCGTTACCAGGGAAGGGAGACGGCCCTTCAAGAGGAAGCCAAGGAGGCCTACGAGCGGGAATGCCGATGGCGTTGAAAAAGGCCCGGGACCAAGAACACCGCCCTTGTTCTTCCAATGACCTGAAGCGCAGCCAACAACGGGCAGGCGGAATTTTACGAGACCGTCCGCGCTACGGCGCGGCGGCCTCTTCGCCGCGATAAAGCACGTCCATAAGGGCCCGGTGAAGAGCAGGGTTGGCGGCAGCAACGGTCCTGTCCTTCCGCGGGCGGTAGGGTGCTCCTTGAAAGGAGGTCACGAGCCCTCCGGCCTCCCGGACAAGGAGGATGCCGGCGGCCGTGTCCCACGGGTTGAGGTTTTCCTCCCAGAATCCGTCCAGACGGCCGGCGGCCACGAAACACAGGTCGAGCGCGGCGGAACCGGCCCGGCGCACCCCGCGGGCGCGAAGGATCAGGTCCCGAAAGCGGCGCAGGACCGGATCCGGTTCGCGGCGAATATTGTAGGGGAAGCCCGTGCCGAGCAGGGCGTCGTTCAGAACCTCGGTTTGGGATACCTGGAGGCGCGCGCCGCGAAGATAGGCGCCCCCTCCCTGAACGGCCTCGAACACCTCCCCACTGACCGGGTTGCTCACAAGGCCGAGCACAATGTTCCCCTCCGCCTCGAGGGCGATGGAAACCGCATAAAAGGGAAATCCATGCGCGTAGTTTATGGTCCCGTCCAGGGGGTCCAGGATCCAGGTTCGCCCGGAGCGGCCGGTTTGCCCCGCGGACTCCTCAGAAAGGATGCCGTCTTCCGGAAAACGTTTCGACAGGAAGTCAATCAGCGTTTTCTCAGATCGAAGATCCGCCTCGGTCACGAGATCGATCTCCCCCTTTTTCGTGATTCGATTCGTGAGATCGGACATTCGGATGAGGTCGTTTCCGGCCAGGCGGGCGGCTTCCCGGGCCGCCGTGATTTCAGGATCCCACATACCCCCTCCCGCGTGCAACAAACCCTCTTGACAAGGACCCGAAGCCCTGCTAAACATTTCTGTTTTGTTGATAAAGACTCCTTGTTCCGCATCTCCAGGGATGCGGGACCTGCATGTTCCCCAAGGGAACCCGTCCGAAAGGAGAATGTTCATGAAGCATTACGAGACCGTCTGTATCCTGAATCCCGACCTGGCCGATGAAGAGTACCAGGCTGCGCTTTCCAAGTCCAGGGAGGTCATTGAAAAACAAAAGGGGGTCGTTGTAAAGGTCGAGGAGTGGGGAAAGCAAAAGCTCGCCTACCTTGTAAAGAAATACGACAAGGGGTCGTACGTCGTATTCAATTATTGCGGGGACCCGGGTGTGAGCTCAGAGCTTGAACGAACCCTCGGTCTGGACGACCGCTACCTCAAGTACATGACCGTCAAGCTCGAAGAAAAGGCGGACCCGGAAGCCTTGCTCCGTGAGGAGCAGGAACGGCAGGCGGTCGGCGCCGCCTCCGAAGAAGACGCCTCGGAAACCGAGCAGGAAAGCGAAACCGGGAACCCCGAAACCACAGAGGGGGAGGAGAATGCCTAGGAGACCTTTCAGGGGACGCAGGCCGCCATTTCACCGCAGGAAAGTCTGTCGTTTCTGCGCAGACAGCAGCATCGAGATCAACTATAAGGATCCGAAGACGTTGCGCTATTTCACCACGGAACGGGGAAAAATCATCCCCCGCCGCATCTCTGGAAATTGTGCCAAACACCAGCGGATGCTGACCGTAGCGATCAAGCGCGCGCGGAACATCGCCTTGCTGCCCTACACGACATCCACTGTGCGATAGCGCTCATCCTGTCGATCCTTCGGATCTCGAGAGCCGTTCTCACGCCTTGCCGGAAGTCCCAGGGAGACATTGGGGCGGGTGGCTATGGCAGGGAGTCGGCCCTTGGGGACCGGGATGTCCGCTTGCACACCAGAGAGAACCGGTTGCAGAATCCATGATGGAGCCGCAAAAAGCCTGCGACTTGGAGATTTGTCCCCAGGGATTCCAATGAATTGCAGCGTAGCCAACGGCGGGCGAGCAGGTTTTTGCGAGACCGCCAATCCATGAAACCCTCGGATGTGCTCGGGTGTGCGGGAGGCGCGCTTTTCCTGCTCTTGACCTCTCAGCTCATCCCCCTGGTCGGACTGCTTTCGGGACTGCTGACCCCGCTGCCCTTCCTTTACTACTCCGTGAAGCTGGGGCGTGCCGGAGGCGCAAAGGTGGCGTTGGTCTCCTTTTTGGCGCTCCTTCTGGTGACCTATATCGCCGGGTTCGTTCGCGCCATGTTCCTGTGTGCGGAGTTTGGCCTGCTGGGACTCGTTCTGGCCGAGCTGTACCGGCGGAAATCGGACATCGGCGCCGTGGTGCTCTGGGGCACGGTTTCCCTGGTAGTCGTGGGATTTGGGTTTCTTGTCACGATCGGGCTATCCCGGAACATGGGACCACTGTCCCTGGTGCTGGACTACTTCCGCAGCAATCTGGATACCTCCATCCGGGGGTATGAGCAACTGGGGCTGAGCGCGGAGAGCGTTGCAAGGATGCAGTCCTATTCAAGGGTCCTCACCGGGATCATCGAGAGGATTTATCCCGCGCTCGTGATCATCGGCTCTTCGGTGGTGGTGTGGGCGAATGTCCTGGTCAGCGTGCGCCTGCTGCGTGCACGGGGCCTCTCCGAACCGGAATTCGGACCGCTCGATCGATGGCGGGCTCCTGAAAGGTTGGTCTGGGGGGGGATCGCGGCAGGTTTCGCTTCCTTTTTACCCTGGGAAGCGGTAACATTTTTGGCGGTGAATGCCCTGGTGGTGCTCGGTGCGATGTACGGATTCCAAGGGCTTTCGATCCTTCAGTTTTTCATGAACAAGGCCCGGATCTCCCGGCCCTTTCGAATTGCAGCGTACGGGTTGATTCTGATCCAGCAGTACCTTCTGGCGGCCATGGTACTCGTCGGGCTGTTCGATCAGTGGTTCGATTTTCGAAAGATCGGGGGGACCCCGGTGAGCAGCGAAGACTGACATTTTTTCCGGGTGCCGCGAGCGGAGAAGTATCGGGCGCGCCGGGTGCCTTTTTCGGATCCACAAGAGAAGGGCGTTCAAAACAGGAGAACACGCGCGAGAACAGCGCGACGAGGCAAGGAGGAAAGGACCGATGAAAGTGATCCTGCGACAGGATGTGGACGAGCTCGGATACGAGGGAGACGTCGTGGATGTGGCAAAGGGCTTCGCTAGGAACTACATTATTCCAAAGGGATTGGGCATGGAAGCCACGAAGCAGAACCTGGCGGCCTTCGAGATGCAAAAGAAAAAGATCGAGGCCCGCAAGGTGAGAGCCCGTGAGGAGGCTGAAACCCTTCGGGACCGGTTGGCCGAGATTACGGTTTCCATTTCCCAGAAGGCGGGCGAGGAAGGCAAGCTTTACGGGTCGGTGACGAGCATGGATCTGGTCGAGGAAATCGAGAAGCAGGGTGTGGTGTTGGACAGGAGAAAGATCCTTTTGGAAAAGCCGATCAAGTCCTTGGGGGAGTTCGAGGTCCCGGTGAAGATCTATCAGGAGGTGACCGGTCGGGTCAAGGTCGTGGTTTCGCCGGAGTCTGCAGGATCCGAATAATCCTTGGTCCCCATTCCACATTCGTTTCCGCAGAAGCCCAAGGCCGACCGATCCCCATACGAGGAAACGCGCAGGAAAGAGTCGGGTAGGAGCGCGGCCCCGTCCCTTCCTACAGGTCCTGAAGAGGCCCCATGGCCAGACCCGAAGAAACCACAGCGCCCACCGCCCTGAAGGTCCCCCCGCACAATTTGGACGCGGAGCAGGCCATCCTGGGCGGCATCCTCGTGAACAACGATGCCATGAATCAGGTCATGGACATCCTGACCGAGGAGGACTTCTACCGGGAGGCACACGGGCTGCTTTTCTCGGGCATGGCCTCGCTCTACAACAACAGCGAGCCGGTGGACCTCATCACCCTGAGCCAGCACCTGCGAAACCGGGGTCTCCTGGAAAAGGCCGGAGGGACCGAGTACCTCGCCTCCCTGGCCGATGCCGTGTCCACCTCCGCGGGGGTGGTGTACCACGCCCAGATCGTCCGTGACCTCTCTATTCGCCGCAGGCTCATCAGCCAGTGCTCCCGCATTTCCGACTCCTGCTTTCAGAACTGGGCCCGCTCGGACGAGCTCCTGGACATGGCTGAGCAGGTGATCTACGACATTGCCGAAGAGAAGGTCGGGGAAGGGCTGTCCCCCATGGATTCGGTGATCAAGGACAGCTTTCGCAAGCTGGAGAGCGTGGCCGGGTCCGATGGATTCGTCACCGGGCTGGCCACGGGTTTCGAGGACTTCGATCGCCTCACGGCGGGGCTTCAACCCGCGGATTTGATCATCCTTGCCGGTCGGCCCAGCATGGGCAAGACCGCGCTTGCGCTGAACATCGGTTATAACGCCGCCTCTAAAACGAAGAAGGGCGCGGCGGTGTTCAGTCTAGAGATGTCCAAGCTGCACCTCGGCCTGCGGCTGCTCGGCATGACGGCCGGCATCAACGCGACCAAGCTCCGGACCGGGCATCTCACGGATCGCGACTGGCACCGGCTCACGGATGCGGCCAACAAGCTCTCCGAGCTACCTATCTTCATTGACGACACCTCCGCCATAAGCGTCCTGGACATGAAGGCCCGTTGCCGCCGCCTGACCAAGAAGATGGACCTTGGCCTGGTCATTGTGGATTACCTCCAGCTCATCCAGGGCCGTCGAAGCGCGGAATCCCGCCAGTTGGAGATCTCGGAGATCTCCCGATACCTCAAGGCCCTGGCCAAGGACCTCGACGTGCCCGTCATGGCCCTCTCCCAGCTCAATCGGAAGGTGGAGGACCGTCCCAACAAGAAGCCTCAGCTCTCGGACCTGCGGGAGAGCGGGGCCATCGAACAGGACGCGGACGTGATCGCGTTCATTTATCGAGACGAAATGTACAATCCCTCCACGGAAGAGAACCGGAACATCGCGGAGATTATTTTGGCCAAGCAGAGGAACGGGCCGACCGGGTACTTTAAGCTGCTGTTCGAAAAAGAGCACACACGGTTTCAAAATTACACCTCCCAGGAGTTCTGACGGCCTTCTACCGGGCTATCTCGCGGGACGCCCGGTTGGCCAGGCCATCCGAAAGGGGAAGTTATAGAACGGGTGTATGGAAAGACGTCCGGTCTCAAGACCGGACAGATGAAGCGGCTTCAGCGCCTCTACCGCCGAAAAGTGTCTGACCGGGATATCGTCCCCCCGGAGCTCGCCCGCCAGATCGCCTCTCTCTCTCAGGAAACCCAGCGACAAGTGGCCCTACTCATCACGCGCAAGGGAAAGATCGCCTTTGTGGTCGTCGGGGATCGCACGCACATCCGGATCCCCGACCTGGGCCGGATTCGCCTGGGGACCGGGCGGCTCAAGGGACTTCGCTGCGTGCACACGCACTTGAATGGAGAGCCGTTGTCCCAGGAAGACCTGACCGATCTAGTGCTCCTGGGGCTGGATGCCATGGTCGCCGTGGAGGTGGATGAGAACGGGATTCCGGGGAAGGTGTCCGTTGCGCACATCTTGCCCGAGAATGCGCGGGGCCGGGGCTGTCAGGTGATCACCTACCCGGACATGGGCCGGGTGGACGTGGACTTTCGAAACTGGATCCAGGCCCTTGAGGACGAACTGGCCCGTCGCGTCCGAGACGGAAAAAGGCTGAAGACGCAGGAGCGGGCCGTGCTCGTGGGGGTGAGCCAGGGCCCGACCCGAAGTGCCTGGGAAAGCCTGGAGGAGCTCCGAGAGCTGGCCCGTTCCAGCGAGGTGGACGTTCGGGACGCGGTGGTTCAACAGGTGAAAAAGCCGAATCCCCGGTTCCTTATGGGCAAGGGCAAGCTCAGCGAGCTCATCCTGCGGTGCCTCCAGACGGGCTCCAACCTGCTCATCTTCGACAACGAGCTGAGTCCGACCCAGGTCAAGAGCCTGACCGACGCCACCGATCTTCGCATCATCGACCGCAGCCAGCTCATTCTGGACATCTTCGCGCGGCGGGCGGTTACGCGGGAGGGCAAGATTCAGGTGGAACTCGCGCAGCTCAAGTACCTGCTTCCCCGGTTGGCCACCAAGAACACGGCCATGTCACGGCTCACCGGAGGCATCGGAGGGCGGGGACCCGGGGAGACCAAGCTGGAGATCAATCGACGGCGCGTTCGCGAGCGTATCGCAAGGTTGAACCGGGAGCTGAAACAAATCAAGCATCAGCGGATGGGCCGGCGGAAGCTTCGAGACGAACGGGGTCTTCCCGTCATCTCCATCGTGGGGTACACGAATGCGGGCAAGTCCACCCTTCTCAATGCGCTCACGCACAGCCGTGTCACCGTGGAGAACCGCCTGTTCGCCACCCTGGACCCCAGCAGCCGCAGGCTGCGGTTTCCACGGGAGCGGGAGGCCATTATCACGGATACGGTGGGTTTTATTCGGGACCTTCCGGAGGACCTGATGGAGGCGTTTGCTGCGACCCTGGAGGAGCTTCACGATGCGGATCTGCTGCTTCACGTGGTGGATGCGAGCAGCCCGCGCATGGAGGACCAGGCGCGAACCGTTGATCGGGTGCTCCGGGAACTGGAATTAGATCGGATCCCCAGGCTCCTGGTCCTGAACAAGGTGGACGTCCTGGATCGCGAGACGGTATCTTCCCTCTCAAAAAGGATGAGGGGCGTCCCCATCTCGGCGATCGCCCCTCATACGTTGTCTCCGCTTCTGGAAAGGATGGAGCAGACTATCTGGCTGCGCTCTTCCACCCCGCGCTTTTCCACGTCCTCCCGCTACGCTCGATGACGAGCGTGTCGCAATCGGTCAGGCCTTCGATGAGGCGAAGGCCCTGTGCCGGGTTCATGACAAAGACCCCCGTGGCCAAAGCATCCGCGTCCATGGCGGTTCCGGCCCGCACGGACACACTGGCGTGGAGCCTCGGGGAACGCCCTGATCCGGGATCCACAATGTGATGTACCATTTTTTCCCGGTCGAAGTACACCTCATAGTTTCCGGATGTGGCCACGGCCCCATTCCGCATGCGGATCACGTCGGGATAGTTCCCCTGCTTGTCGGGGTCCTGGATAGCCACGGACCAGGGTTTCCCGTCGGATCGCTCACCACGCGTGCGAATGTCCCCGCCGGCGTTCAACAAGTGGTCGGGGACCCCCAGACGCTCGAGAAGCTCAGAGGCGCGGTCCACGATATATCCCTTGGCGATGCCGTCCAGGGTCACTCCCATGCCGGGTTGGGAAAAACGAATTTGGCGGGGGCCCAGGACAATGCTTCGGCTGTCCACGAGCTTGAGCATGCGCTCCAGCTCGTACTCGGGAACCGACAGCGGCCCCGGTGTTTCGAATCGTTGCTTGAAGAGATCCACAACGGGCTGGACCGTGATGTCAAAGGCGCCTCCGGTCAAACGGTAGTGATGCATGGCGCGGGAGATGACCTTGCAGACCTCGGGCGGCGCGTCGTTCAGGCGTCCCTCGTGATTCAAGAGACCCACCGCCGTGACGCTGTCGTAACGATTCAGGATGCCGGAGAGCCGCTCCATTTCCTCGAAGGCCCGGCCCATGGCTTCCTGGGCCCGATCCCTGGATTCGTGAATGAGGGTCATGGAAACGACGGTACCCAGGGCAAGGCGGGTGGAGGAGACCTTGTAGCGCTTCCTGTCGAACTTCACGGCCTCGGCGGCTGCAGGCACCAAGGCGACGGTGGCCACGCCCGCCCCGAGAAGGCCTGAGAGCTTCAAGAAGGACCGGCGGCTGAATGTCCGTTCCTGACCGAGTTCAGTATCTTTCCATTCCATGTCGTGTCTCCTTTGGGGGTGCGGCCAAATCCTAGCATGGGCCCTGTGGGATGGCAAGGCGTTTGTGTAGACGCGGGAATCATGCGGAAGGGTCTCCGAGACGAAACTCGATCTTTTTCACCGCCGGCCTTCCCAGGGCTTGATTGAGCCGCTCCCGAATGGTTTCGCCTGCGAACTCGAGCTCCTGAAGCCAGATGGGGCCGGAGACACGGACGCGAAGCCGGCCCTCCCGAATCCATGAAGGGCGGGCGTTTCGGGAGATGGCGGGCCCCACGACGCCGTCCCAGAGATCGAAGATACGTGCGTCTTCCGGGTTGAACGGCATGGAAGGGTCGTGGAAGATCGCTTGGAGGACATCGCGAATGGGGGTGAGACCGCCGGCGGGCGACCCCTCCTGGAGCGGGAGGCGGCTCGAAACCGTTCGGCGCTTGCTTTTCGAGTGTTTCATGGGGAATTCATCCTTGACGATATCGTTGGCATTGTCTATAACTTATCAGATAATATCCGACTTTAAAACAAGGGGTTTTGAATGGCTTGGGACTGGGAAAAACTCCAGCAACAGCAGAAAAGGAACCGGCCCGAAGGTCCGCCGCCCCAGTGGGGGGATCTGTTCGAGAAGCTCAAGGGCTTCAAAGGCAAGGTCCCGCGCGGGGGATCGATCATTGCGATCCTGGTGGCTGTTTATTTTGCAACGACCATGTTCTACACCGTGGGCGTGGATGAGGTGGGGGTGGTGCAGCGTTTCGGGGAGTATGTCCGAACGACCCAGCCCGGGCTCAACTTCAAGCTTCCTCGCGGTATCGAGACCGTGACCAAGGTCAAGGTCCGCTTCGTGTACAAGGAGGAGTTCGGCCTGCGGACCCTTCAGGCCGGGGTCAAGACGCGTTACGCCGCCGGCTCGGCCTATCTCGACGAATCCCTGATGCTCACGGGCGACTTGAACGTGGCCGTGGTCCCCTGGATCGTCCAGTATCGAATCAACGAGCCGTACAAGTACCTCTTCAAGGTCCAGGACGTCAACAGCACGTTACGGGACTTGACTGAGTCCACCATGCGGCTCGTGGTGGGCGACCGAAGCATCAACGAGGTGATCAGCAAGAGGCAGGAAATCGCCACACAGGCCGAGCAGCTTCTTCAGAAGGAGCTGGACGAAGCCGAGACCGGCCTCAAGGTCACGACGATCGAGATGAAGAAGACGAACGTGCCCGAGCCGGTTCAGCCCTCGTTCAACGAGGTGAACCAGTCCATTCAGGAGAAGGAGAGGATGATCTACAATGCGAGGGAGCAGTATAACAAGCTGATCCCTCAGGCCCGGGGAAATGCGCAGAAAACGATCAAGACTGCGGAAGGGTATGCACTCAAGCGCGTGAACCGGGCCGAGGGCGACGCCGCCCGGTTTCTGGCCCTGTACGAGGAGTATGCCAAGGCGCCGGACATCACGCGAAGGCGCCTGTTTCTGGAGGCGATCCGCGAGGTTTACCCCAAACTCGGACAAAAGTTCCTGGTGGACGCCAACCAGAAGAACCTGCTCCCGCTCCTCCAACTCGGTCAGGGCGCCGGGGCTCCGAAGGGAGGCGGCCAATGAAGAAGAAGCTACTGATCGGTCTCGTGATCCTGGCCCTCCTCGGTGTATTCACTTCCGCCTATGTCGTAGATGAGACGGAGCAGGTGGTGATCACCCAGTTCGGCAAGGTGATTCGAGAGCCCAAGCAAGATCCGGGGCTCTACTTCAAGATTCCGGTCATTCAGAAGACGAACTACTTTCCCAAAAACCTCCTCAGCTGGGACGGGGACTCCGGGCAGATCCCCACGCTCGACAAAACGTTTATCTACGTGGACACCTTTGCCCGTTGGCGGATCACGGACCCCCTCCTCTTTTTCCAGACGGTCAACAACGAGGTAAGCGCCCTGGCGCGCCTGGACGACATTATCGACTCGGCCGTCCGAAACCTGATCACCTCGTACCCGCTGATCGAGACCGTGCGAAAGACGAACCGCGAGCTCGATACCTATGAACTGGGCATGGAGGACATCCAGGAGAAGAGCCCCTTGGGCGAGGTTCGCACCGGCCGGGAGAAGATCACCAAAGCGATGCTGGCGCAGGCCCAGCCCAAGCTGGCCGGTTTCGGCATCGAGCTGGTGGACGTGAAGATCAAGCGGCTCAATTACGTCGAGGACGTGCGCAAGTCCGTGTACCAGCGCATGATCGCAGAGCGGAAGCAGATTGCGGAAAAGTTCCGTTCCGAGGGTCAGGGGGAAGCGCGGGAGATCGAGGGAGAAGCTGAAAAGGAACTCAAGCGCATCGAGTCCGAAGCCTACAGGACGGCCCAGGAGATCAAGGGAAAGGCCGACGCCAAAGCGGCTGCAATCTACGCAGCGGCATTCGGCCGGGACGCGGATTTCTACTCCTTCACGCAGAGCCTGGACATCTATCGCGAGACCATGGATCAACAGAGCACGCTGGTGCTCTCCACGGATTCGGAGTTCCTGAAGTACCTGAAAGGTCCAGGCCAGGCCATGGACCAACCCGGCGGTCCCCCGTATCGGGATCTCTCGTTTGAAACAAAACCCTGATGAATTCGAAGAACGCCTGATTCGTGACGGTAAAGGAAGGTGCTTACGCTCACGATGCACGAATCCCGAGAAATGAGGCGCAGGGGTGGTGCGTCGAAGCGAGGAGGGATGCAGGGCACCGCTGAAACCGGGTTTTCTACGAAGCCATCCGCATGACGTCACCAGGAGGGAGTGAGATGGTACGAACGGAGATCCAGCTTTTTCTCATCAATGCGCCGGGGGAGTTGGGCAAGCTTTCTCGACTGTTCTCCGACGAGGGCATCAACATCGACGCCCTGACCATTCAGGACGCCTCCGGTTATGTCCAGGAGCTTTTCAAGGCCCGCGGCAAGTCCCTGAAGCGGATTGCCCCTGCTGCAAGTTACGGGTCCATGCAGAAGGACTCCGCCCAGTTCGCCCTGATACGCCTGCTCGTGAACGACACGGACCGGGCCATCGATCTCCTCTCGGCCAAGGGATATGTTTTCGACATCCTGCCGGTAATCGCCCTGGTCATCGACAACCGCCCCGGTATGCTTGCGGAGATGGCGCAGAAGTTCGGCGAGGAAGGGATCAACATCAACTATGTGTACGGCTCGGCCCTTCCGAACACCGACCGGGCGCTCTTCGTGTTTTCGCCGGAGGACATCGACCTTGCCTCGCAGATTTTCCGGGAAGAGGAAGGCGATTGATACCGTTCCCGGTCCTCATTCTTCCACTTCCAGGGCCAGGATTTTGAGTTGTAGTCGTTCCACCCCCTGCCACGCATGGATTTGGGGGGAGTAGATCGCCCCCACCCGATCCCCTCTCTGAAGGGTGCAGCCTGCGGCCAACTCGAACCCGATGGCATCCACTTCACACCCGTCTTGAGCCACACGTACCTTGAGGTGCCGTTCCCCTACCACCCTCGATTCAACCACCTCCAGCCCCCTTGCCAGGAACAGCGGTTCGGGGTTTCCGGATCCAAAGGGCCCCAGACTGCGAATTTCCCGCACGGTCCCGTGCGTGACGCGACTTGGGGGCAGTTCCAGGTCCGCCTCAAAGACCGGCCGAAGCGCTGATTCATCAAGCCGTTCCAGAGCGAGTTCCTCCAACCCCTCGGTGAGGTGATCCAGGTGTTTTGCCTCAAGGCTCAGCCCCACGGCGCGGGGGTGCCCCCCGAACCGGTGGAAAAGCGGCTCGAAAGTACTCAGGGCCTTGTGCAGGTCGAACCCTTCGATACTCCTCCCCGAACCTGTGGCCACGCCGTCCCGGACATCCAGTACAAGAACCGGCCGATGGTACCGAGCCACAAGGCGGGAGGCCACGATCCCGAGGACTCCCGCGTGCCACTGTGCTCCGTGGACCACGAGCGTTCGTTTGCCGTCAAGGTGCCCGCAGTGCAGAAGCTCCGCCTCGATCTGCTCGAGGATGCTCTGCTCCATGGACTGGCGGCGACGGTTGAGTGCGTGGAGCTGTCCTGCCAAGTCGCGGGCCACGGAGAGGTGGGAGGTGGTGAGGGCTCGAAGTCCGATGTCCGCGTTCTCCATGCGCCCCGCCGCATTGAGACGAGGGGCCAGGCGAAAAGCCACGTCTTCCGAAGAGACACGGGACGGTGCAATACCACACAGCTCCTGGAGGGCGAGGAGTCCAGGCCTGCCAGTCGAGCGCATCGTACGTATGCCGGCCGTGACGAGTGTCCGGTTCTCCTCGATGAGCGGGACCATATCCGCCACGGTGCCGATGGCCACAAGGTCGAGGTAGGGACGCAGGTCCGGTTCGGGACGGTTTTGAAAAGCCCCTGCCTGTCGAAGCGCCTGCCGCACAGCCACGGTCAGGTAAAAGGCCACGCCTACGCCGGCCAATGCAGGGAATGGAAAGCGGCAGTCAGGCCTCTGGGGGTTCAGCACCGGGCAGCACGGGGCGAAGTCGGCGGGGATTTGATGGTGGTCCGTGACCACCACTTCCATGCCCCGGCTCAGGGCCAGCTCGATTTCCTGCGTATCCGAGGTGCCGCAGTCCACTGTGATCAGAAGGCCGCCGCGTGTGTCGGCGATGCGATTCACCGCCCCCCGGTTCAGTCCGTACCCTTCGGCGAAACGATCCGGAATGTAAGCCGACGCGTTCATCCCGAGCTCCGTGAAGAACAGAACGAGAAGGGCTGTGGCCGTGATCCCGTCCGCGTCGTAGTCGCCATACACCGTCACAGGCCGATTGCGCCGGAATGCCCAGAGAACGCGGTCAACAGCTGCATCCATGTCCTGCATTTGCAGGGGATCGGTCAGATCGGCGAGGCGGGGATGGAGGAACGCTTTGGCTGCAGAAGCGGTGGAGACTCCCCGGTGGCAGAGGAGTTGGGCCTGAAGCGGTGTAATTCCGGCCGTTGCAGCAAGATCGGAAGCCCCGGAGTGGGGAGACTTGACACTCCAGTTGGTTTTTATTTCAGGCATCAGGAAATCGGGGTTTGGGCTAAGATGGTTTCGACCCGTTTCACGTCCTCCGGGGTGTCCACTTCGGGAGAATCGAAATCCGTTTCCACGACACGAATCCGGTATCCGTGCTCAAGGACACGGAGTTGCTCCAGCTTTTCAGCAGCCTCGAGGCGTCCTTCCGGGAGCCGGGTGAACGTTTTCAAGAAGGCCGTTCGATAAGCGTAGAGGCCGAGGTGCTTGTAATGTACCGGGTTCGACCCGGGATCCCGGTAAAAGGGAATGGGATGGCGTGAAAAATAAAGGGCAAACCCCTGCGTGTCCGTAACCACTTTTACGTGATTCGGGTTATCCACCTCTTCAGGATCGCGGATGCGATACATCAAGGTCGTCATGGGCAGGCCTTCGTCTTCTTCGAAAGGAGCAATCATTTCGTCCAGGATGAGCGGCGGGAGCAGCGGCTGATCCCCTTGCACATTCACCACGATGTCTTCATCTTTGAGATGCAGGATCTCCGCGGCTTCGGCGATTCGGTCGGTCCCGGAGGAGTGCCCGGAAGCGGTCATTACGGCCTTGCCCCCGAAGGCCTGGACGCAGTCAAGGATGCGGTCGTCGTCCGTGGCCACGACCACATCGCTGACCTCCTTACAAGAGTCGGCCTGTTCGCAGACGTGCTCCACCATGGGCTTCCCTGCGATTCGAGCCAGCGGCTTGCCGGGAAATCGGGTGGAACCGTAACGTGCGGGTATGATCACGACAATGCGCATGGGTTGTCTCACGCCGACAGGCTCAGGGGCTTGCATAAGAGGCGCAGGCCGTGTCCGACTCCCAGGCCGTCACACGGCTCACGATCACGCGTGCGTTGTTCAGCCTTCTGCCTAAGGATTCGAAGATGTGCCGGGCAATATTTTCCGAGGAAGGATTCGCATGATCAAAAGGAGGGACCTCGTTCAAGTACTTGTGATCGAGGCCTTCGATCACCTCTGCTGCTGCGGCTTTCACGTCGTGAAAGTCGATGAGCAGACCGTTTTCGTCCAGGTTTTCGCCCCGGACGTAGACCTCCACCTTCCAGTTGTGGCCGTGCATCTGCTCGCACTTACCCCCGTGTTCCCTCAGCTGGTGGGCCGCGGAGAACTGGGTCAGGATTTTCAGCTCATACATGGAAAGATCAACTCCCGGGTTCGTCGTCTTCCGCAGGCGGTTCGGCTTCGTGTTCATCCAAAGCCTTTCCGCACACGGTGCACCGGCCGTTTTCAATGATGCCGGTGCAGGTTCCGTCCGGGCAAAGGATACGGTTTTCCAGGTCCAGTCCCTCCTCGTCGTCCGACTCGATCGGTGCGCCCTCCTTCCCGAGCGCGGTCCCGCAGGCGAGGCAGTAACGACTCTCCTCCGGGATCTCTACGCCGCAACTCGGGCAGGTCTTCGACGGAAGGGCCTCGTGGCAGTAAGGGCATTCCATAAGAAGCCTCAGCTCTTTTTTGACGTCACGGTTTGAAAAGACGTGATTCGCTGTTTCACTCGGGTGCTCTTGCACTTGGGGCAGCGAAACTTGGTGTTCTCGTATTCGGAGATGGACATGGTCCGACTGAACCTGTTTTTGCACTTTTCACACTTGAAATCGTACGTCGGCATGTTGGACCTCCTGTGTGAAAGCCCCCGCCTCTCCGCAGGCGGGTCGGAAGCGGGGTTACTGAGAACGTTCGGCCTGCACGTTCCTCCTCCCCTATTTGAGGGGCAGCGGGGAGAATCAATGCTGGTCCGTGATTCGAATCATATCGTTTCTGGCGGCTTTGTCAATATGGGAGAAACAGGTATCAGGTATCGGATGACGGAAATCAGGGGGCAGGGATGAAAAGGCCGTGATGCGTGATGCGTGATTCGTAATTTTTAAAGCCAAGAGCAGGCTTCAGGGATCAGGGGAAAGGGGATTCGAAGGATGAGGAGGTAAAGGACAAGGTACAAAGGATAAAAGATCTTGGGCGGGCGGCGCAAGGGGAAGTCAATGTGCTACCAGGCCATCATGGAACACAGCTGATTCCAGGTGGAAACGGTTGGGAACGGGTGGGGCTTTCGATTCCAGGGTTGCTCGAAAATGATGGGTGTGACCGGGGCCTGCTTGAGGAGGAACCCGGTCTCCAGGCAGTCCTCCACGAAGTATGCCACGTTGTATGTCTTCAAAACGGCCGGCTTGTTCTCCCCTGTACCGGTCGCTTCCAGCCGGATTTTTTCTTCGGGCACTTCCTCGAGGTAGTGCAGGAGCCAGGCAAGGATCGCATCGGGTTCCGGTCTTGCCGTAACAAAGAGGAGAGGGGCCTTGCGTGCCAGGCGTGTCAGAGAAGAAACGGCGCCGGGAAGCGGCTCGATGCCGCAATGAATGGGGTCCTCCAGCGCCCGTTGAATGATCGCCTCACTGGTGGCTTTCTCGATATCGATCACCTTCCGAAAGTCATACTCCGTGATGTCCTCGTAATCGAATGAGCAGCCGTACTGGTTTTGTGCGGTGCGCACGAAATATCGGAACGTATCCGCCACGACTCCATCCACATCGAAGGCGATTTCGTCCGGCCGGATGTTCAGGATGTCAGCCACAGGTTGAACCTCTGCACGAGAATGGGTTGTCCCCACGGGGTTTCTGCCTTTTCCTGGGCGAGTTGGAAGCCGGCCCGCTCGTAAAGGGTTCGCGCGGCGGCCAGTCCCTGGAATGTCCAGAGGAACACACGATCATGTCCCACCTCCCTGCAGAAGGCCAGGGCACGATCCAGCAGGGCGGCTCCGGTGCCGCATCCCTGAAAAGGCGGCGGAACGATGAACCAGCGAAGCCGAGCGCCCTCCGTACCGACAAGGGCGCCATCAACGGCCACGGATCCCGCGAAGTCCTCGCCGCTATGTGCGACCCAGAGGCCGTCCCCTTTCGAGTCGTAACGGTCCATGAATTCGGACAGCTCCCGAGCCACTTGAGTCTCGAAGGACAGGTTGAAACCCCACTGTTCGTGATAGTACACGGCGTGAGATGCCGTGATGGTCCCTATGACACCGGGAGTGTATCCTGTGTAATGGATCCTGTCATGGTATTCAAGGAGCATGATACAAACTCCGGGTGGTTGGTGAGGCCTGAAGGCCCTTGGGTCTTCGGGTTCAGATACGAGCCGTTATTCTGGGGATCGAAAGCATGTCCTGTCAAGCCCTCGTTTCAGCCCACGGATTTTACAGCGCCTCTGGTTGTGTTGACCGTGGGAAAGGCTTTCCCCTATACTGGAGCGACGAGATCCGAGGGACTGACTAAAAGGGCCTGATTCGTGGCTCGTGACCTTGATTCGTGACGGTTGTACCTCTCGATCCCCCAATCACGCAATCGTCCAGTCACCGTCCTCCTTGGATATCGGTAAGAATGGGCGTGGGACCTTTTCACGCGAATGTGTTGAAATCGGCAGCCTCGGAATTCACCCATCGTTGCAGGAGGGGATATGGAAGACGAAAAAGTCAGGGGCCTGCTGGAGCGTCTCGAGCAGGGCTATGGCTTGCCCTCGCTTTCTGCTGTGGCCGTTCGTCTCGTAGAGATGGCGTCGGACGAAAGGAGCACGGCGTCCGACCTGGCCGCCCTCATCGAGAAGGATCCCTCCCTGACGATTCGGCTGCTTCGCCTGGCGAACAGTGCTTTTTTCAGTGGGGACCGGGCCGTGACCTCACTGAAGCAGGCGGTGGTCAAGGTGGGGTTTCAGCGCCTCCGGATCATGGCGCTCTCCTTGAGCTTGAGAGAGACCTTCCCGATGGGGCGCAAGGACGGCCTGGACTACGAGAGATTCTGGCGCACATCGCTCTATCGGGCCCTTCTGGCCCGCTCCCTGGCCCTGAGGACGACCTTGTGTGACCCGGAGGAAGCCTTCGTCGCGGGTCTTACCCTGGAGATCGGGATCCTTGTTTTCCATGACCTCCTGGCCAAAAAAGCGCTAGCCGAGGCTTTTCCGGCGGATCCGGAAAAGCTGGAGGTGGCCCTTCCCTTGGAGCGGAAAACGTACGGTGTGGACCATCGAAGGGTGGGAGAGACCGCGCTCCGTTTCTGGCGGTTTCCAAGTGCCCTGGTGGCGTGTCAGCGCTCCTATGATGAGATGGCACTGAATGAGGATCGGCCTGGTATTGAGCGCATCTCGGAGCTGTCAAGGCGGTTGGCGCTGGATCTGGTGCGGGAGTCCCGGGACGTTTGTGCGCTCTTTGAGCGGGGGCAACGGGTTTTCGGGCTGGACGCGGACAGCATGGGAGAAATCCTTGTCGATACCTTTGATTACGTCGAGGAGATCGCCCAAAGTCTTCGGCTCGAACTGGACCGAGAGCGCGATCTTCTCGAGCTCATGGAACGCGCGAACTGCGCCTTGGGGGAAATGTCCAGGGATATGGAGCGGATACGGGACGACACGGAGGATCGGGAGCTGCCCACCTTGGATACAGTGGGCCAGGAGGAAATTTCGTCCCGAACGCTTGAGGCCGTGGCTCACGAGATTCGGAACCCGCTCACGGCTGTCGGTGGGTTTGCGCGAAGACTTGCCGATGTACTGGAGCCGGCCTCCCAGGGCGGTAGATATGCCCGAGTGATCCTACAGGAAGCGGCCCGGCTGGAGGAGGCCCTTTCCAGAGTGAGCAGGCGGATCGATCCGCCCGACTCCTCCTCCTGAGGGACCGTTCCATCAACACAGCATGACCACTGTGGCAAAGCGGCCCGTCTGTCCTTCCTCACGATAGGAAAAGAAGAGATCTGTTCGGCAGCGTGTGCACAGGCCGGAAACGGCAATGTGTTCCGCACGCAACCCGGCCGCCAGGAGCTGATGGGTGCTCAGGGCCCAGAGGTCAAAGGTGTTCCTGTGGACTAGGAAGGCCAGGAAAGACCGAGGAAACAGGCGTTCATACCCGATAAACTCCCCGCAGCAGGGCCCGAGGGATGGGCCGATTCCTGCCAGGAGGTTCTCGGGATCGCAGCCGAATGCGCGGGTCATGCAGCGGACGGCGACCCCCAGGATATTGGCAACGTTTCCACGCCAGCCGCAGTGGACGTTCGCAATGACCCGCCGTTGGGGGTCGTAGAGAATCACGGCCTGGCAGTCCGCCTGCTTGATGAGAAGCCCAACGCCGGGGACGTTCGTGATCATCCCGTCGGCGGCCGGCGGATTCTCGAGGTGCGCGAGGCCCGCTTTGTGAAGGGGAAGGACGGTGTTGCCGTGGACCTGGTCGAGGAAGACGAGTCGCTCCGCGCGAAAAGCATCCTGAATGCGTTCCAGATTGGCGTATACGGCGGAGGGGGAGTCCGGGGTCCGCAGACCTACGTTCAGCGATTCGCACGGAGGCTTGCTCGTGCCTCCGAGTCGGGTGAAGACGGCGTGGGACAGGTTTTTATGGGCTGCAAGGTGATCGAATTGGAACCGGGGGGGAGAGGGGATTGGATGGGTCTGCTCAACAAGGCGAAAAACGCTGTTTTCAGGAGCAGAGACAACCGCCATGCGCGTCAATCCGCCTCAAGGAATCAGGGGAAGAGGGGGTGGTAGGATGGATACCATCGCAGAGGGAGGTCCTTGGCCGTGCACCCCCTGTTCGAACCGTCCCGAAGACCTTTCACCGATGGAGCAACCAGGGTAGCAACACCCATGACACCGACCTGCTTACTTACCGCTGCTTCCTTCCGGACCTGACGGGGTTCATAAGAGCCGGTCACATGGAGTCCACCCCGTTGTCTCAATCGATCGCCGGGCCTCCCGGCGGGCGGCCATCCCAAGGGGCTTTCGACCCCGCTGGAGCGGATTTCGGGTTACAGGGCACCGCTAGCTCCCCGTCTAGCACGACCAAGGCTTGATGGCTTTGTAAAACGCCCAATTTCTTCGTTGCGCCGCATCTCTCGTCCCTGCGGCGTATGATGTGCACACCTCATTCCTCACGAGTTGTGCGCCTTGAACTTGGGCCTTTTACTGAGCCATCGCAAATCAGGGGTATGGAGAGCCCTTCGAAGATTGACTCCCGTGTCACGTGATATCGACACGTTCCTTGAGTTCTTTTCCCACTTTAAAGAACGGGAGCCTTTTGTCTTCAACATGGATGACTTCACCGGTCTTCGGGTTACGGCCCTGGTATCCCTTGTAATGCTTAATTTTGAAGCTTCCGAAACCACGGATTTCCACCCGTTCACCTTTGATGAGGGCTTCCTCCATGTCCCCGAAGACCGTGTTGACCACCTCCTCCGCTTTTTTTAAAGCGAGGTCCTCCGCCTTGGCGAGTGCTTCGATGAGTTGAGACTTGTTCATGGCCTCCTGTCCTCACTGGGGTTACCTGAACATGGTGCAGATCTCCCTGAGACACGCCGAACGTATCGGGGAAACCGCAAACAAAGTTGCATTATTATAGCACAGCCGGATTCGAGTCAAGTCCAAATCGTTTTGTTATGAATCGCCCCCCGTTCCTTCTGGGGCAGGGTGGAGTTCGCTCGGGCGAAGCATCGTCTAGCCAGGGTTTCCATCCGAAAACCAAGGGGCGCGTGTGTAAAGCGCTTGATATTCATGCGCCCCTGGTATAGAAGCCGGAAAACGGAATTTTTTGAGCAAGAAAGAGACATGCGGGTGAGGAGGACGAACACATCCGTGAAACGAGTTCAAGAGTGGTACCCATCGATGATCCAGACCGATTGCGTGATTACGATCGACGGGCCGGCGGGCTCCGGAAAAAGCACAGTGAGCCGCGATGTGGCGAGGGACCTTGAGTTTGTGTACCTGGACACGGGAGCCATGTACCGGGCCGTGGCGCTTGCGGCCCAGAGGCACGGCGTGGACGAGTCAAACGGTCCTGGGCTGGGAGCGCTGTGTCGCGAAATGGACTTGGTGTTCCGGGTCGAAGGCGAGATGAACCGCTTGTTCCTTCAAGGAGAAGAGGTGACGACGGCAATCCGCACCCCGGAGATGGACATGCGTTCATCCGCCGTCTCTGCAGTCGGAGAGGTGCGAGACGCCATGACTCAGCTTCAGCGTCGTCTGGCGATCCGTGCGGGCGGGGTTGTTGCAGAAGGGCGGGATATGGGGACCGTTGTTTTTCCGGACGCCGCGCACAAATTTTTTCTGACCGCCTCCCGGGCCCAACGTGCGAATCGTCGGTACACCGAGCGGATCGAGCGTGGGGAGACGGTTGTTCTGGAACAGGTCGAGGAGGAATTGGCTCGCAGGGACCGGCAGGATGAATCCCGCCTCCTCGCGCCGCTACGGCCGGCCGAGGACGCCCTTGTGATCGACACTACGGGATTGACAAAGGCTGAAGTCGTTTCCAGGATCCTTCGAATCATTCGCGGGGAGAATGGATCCTGAACCCCTCGAGCATTCCACAGATGCTCGAGGAACACCTTGTTTTTCAGGCAGAAGCCATGACTCCTCCCGTGCTCCCGTCTTATGCGGTGCGGGAAACGCGAGCGAAGCACTTGGAGAGAGTTCGCACATGCGCCTCTTGGGGACGAGATGGATTCCCTGTTGCGGGAATCCACGCGAGGCGGGAAGAGGGGATGCCTTCATTCCCTGGACACGCACAGATTGGGGGATTTATTGGTTGAAATCAAAATAAATATCTGGTAATAAAATTCGCTTTAGGCGCAACTCGCGTATGAGGGAATCTTTTGAGGGGGTAGAAAGCTTGATGGACAACCAAACAAACCGAACCGAAGACGACATTCTTGAAAAATCCGAACCTCAGCAGGAAGACACCGAAGACAGGACCTTTACCGAAGCGGGGGAGCCCTCCGCGGGATCCGAAGAACGACCGGCTGGCGAGGGCAAGGGTCTTGAAGAGAAGAGCTTCATGGAGCTCTACGAAGAGAGCATGAAGAGCCCTCAGGAGGGAGATCTCGTCAGCGGGGAAATCGTGCAGATCGACAAGGATTATGTCCTTGTGGACATTGGATACAAGTCAGAAGGTCAGATTCAGATCAACGAGTTCCTCGACGCCGACGGCAATCTCAGCGCCGAAGTGGGCGACCATGTGGATGTCCTCTTGGAGAGGCGTGAAGACGAGGACGGACTCATTATCCTGTCCAAGGAGAAAGCTGCAAAAATCAAGGTTTGGGATCAGATACGGGATATCTACAAGAATGACGGGACGATCCAGGGGCGAATCATTTCCCGGATTAAGGGGGGCATGTCCGTGGATATCGGACTTCAGGCCTTTCTCCCGGGATCGCAGATCGACCTAAAGCCGGTTCGGGACTTCGACTCCCTCATCAACACGACCCATGACTTCAAGATTCTCAAGTACAACCGCCGTCGCGGAAACATTGTGCTCTCCAGACGGGCCATTCTTGAAGAAGAGCGAATGGCCCTGAAAAAGGAAACACTCAAGATTCTGAAGGAAGAAGCTGTTCTCGACGGTACCGTGAAGAACATCACGGACTATGGGTTGTTTGTCGACCTGGGCGGCATCGACGGCCTGCTGCACATCACGGACATGTCTTGGGGCAGGGTCGGGCACCCTTCGGAGATGTACAAGATCGGGGATGCGATTCAGGTCAAGGTGCTCAATTTCGATCCTGAGACCGAGAAGGTCTCTCTGGGGCTGAAGCAGCTGAAGCCGGATCCATGGACCGAAGCGGACAACAAGTACCCCGTGGGGACACGCGTCCACGGGCGCGTGGTGAGCTTGGCCGACTACGGCGCATTCGTGGAGGTGGAAGAAGGGATCGAAGGTTTGATCCATATCTCGGAGATGTCCTGGACCCGCAAGATTCGGCATCCGTCCCAGATCGTCAAGGTCGGAGACGAGGTGGAGGCCGTGGTCCTGAACATCGACACGAACAGCAAACGGATCTCTCTGGGTCTCAAGCAGACCGAGCCCAACCCCTGGGAAGTCATTGGAGAGAAGTACCCCGTGGGGACCACGATCGAAGGGAAGATCAAAAACATCACGGACTTCGGCGTTTTTATCGGTATTGACGAAGGGATTGACGGACTCGTTCACATCTCCGATATCTCGTGGACCAAGCGCATCAAACACCCCTCGGAGCTTTACAAGAAAGGGCAGGAAGTGCAGGCCGTGGTCCTGAACATCGACAAGGAGAATGAGCGGTTTTCTCTTGGCATCAAACAGCTCGCTACGGACCCGTGGGACGAGGTCCCGGAGAAATACCGTCCGGGCACCCGTATTACGGGACGGGTGACGAACATCACGGATTTCGGTGTCTTTGTGGAACTCGAAGAGGGCATCGAAGGCTTAATCCACGTCTCCGAGCTGACCAAGGAAAAGGGTGGGAACCCGTTGAGCCGGTTTAAGGTGGACGATGTCATTCAGGCCAAGGTGATCAACGTCAACCGCGGAGAGAAAAAGATCGGCCTTTCCGTTCGAAAACTCGAGGAAGGCGACGAAAAGGAAATTTACAGCAATTATCTGAACAGCCGCAGGGAGGCCACGTCCAACCTCGGGGATCTCCTCCGCGAGGTGCAAAGCCAGCAGGCCTTTTCCACGGAAGAGGAGTCCTCGTACACGGAAGAGGAGTCCTCGTACACGGAAGAGGAGCCCTCGTACACGGAAGATGGCGTCTCGGCCGAATCCGAGGAGGAGCAGTCGGCGGACGAGGACAGCGGAAACACGGATTCCACAGCGGGCTGATCCTCCCGCCCGGGACCCCTATCCCGGGGAATGCGCCCGGTGCGGTCGATTCTGTCCGCCCGGGTTTTTTTTCGACGGGAAAGGATCAAACAGGGACGAGACGGCCATGGCCAGGAATAAGAGCTCCATATTCACCGTGCTCCTCATTCTAGGGGGAGTGGCGCTGCTTTTGTTGGCAGGTGTGACGGCCATAGGACACTTCTTCGGTTCCTCCGGCAACCCTCTTTCCTTCGGTGGAAAGATCGGTGTCATTCCCATCCAGGGTACGTTGGATGATTCCCACCGCATTCTCTCCCAGATCGTCCAATTTCGGGAGGACAATTCCATCCGGGCGATTGTGCTGCGGGTCAACTCCCCCGGCGGACGCGTTGCACCGGCTCAGGAGATTTACCGGGAGATTCAAAGAACGACCCGGAAAAAGCGAGTGATCGTCTCCATGGGGGATGTGGCCGCATCCGGTGGCTATTATGTGGCTGCGGCTGCGGATCGGATCGTTGCAAACCCCGGGACCATCCTGGGAAGCATCGGGGTCATCATGGAGTTCCTGCAGGTGCAGGAATTGCTCAAGAAAGCAGGCGTAAGCCTGGAGGTGCTCAAGAGCGGTGAGTTCAAGGACATTGGTTCGCCCCATCGAGAGATGACACCCCGGGAGCGGGCCCTCATGATGGAAATGCTTCACGACATTCAGGCCCAGTTTATCCAGGCGGTGGCCCAGGGCCGAAAGATACCCCAAGAAGAGGTCGAACGAATTGCAGACGGCCGGGTCTTCTCCGGGAAACGAGGCAAGGAGCTGGGCCTGGTGGACCAATTGGGGAACTTTCAGGACGCCGTGACGCTTGCAAAGCGGATGACCGGGATTCAGGGGGATGTGACGCTCGTGTATCCGGAAAAGCCGAGCATCGGCCTGTTGGAGCTGCTCGCGCAGACCGCGGCCCGTGGAGTGGTTCACGCTCTCCAGGAGTTTCTGGGGCCGCGGATGGCATACCGATGGGAAGGGTGGGCCAAGCAACCCCTACAACCCGAGGCCCGTTGATGCCTGTTATAACACAATCTTATCTGATCGAATTCTAAATAAAACTACTCACATCCCCTTTCCCTTCCCGTATGATTTCCGGGAAATCCCCCGTCAGGGAGATCACGCTCGACGGACTCGGATAGAGGGGGCCGCCGTCCACGACGATATTCAGAAACGGCTTGTAGGCCTCCTGGATTTCATAAGGAACATCCAGACCGGCGCTGGTACTGATCACGGGTCGACCGAGGGTCCGGACAATGCCGAGGCAGATTTGGTTATCCGGGACGCGGATCCCGACGGTCTTCCGGTTCGTCATCGTGATCTTAGGTACGAGCTTGGTCCCGTCCAGCACGAACGTATATGGACCGGGCAACAGCCGTTTCATGGTCTTGTAGGCATAGTTGGAGACCTTGGCGTACCGGCTGATTTCCTTCAGGCCGTCGCAGACGATGGAGAAGGGTTTCTTGAGGGGGCGGTTTTTCAGCCTGTGAATCTGCTGAATTCCTTTTTTGTTGAGAAGATCGCACCCGATTCCGTAAAACGTATCTGTGGGGTAGGCGATCAGACCGCCGCTTTCCAGCACGTCCGCAACGCGCTGAATGAGCCTTTGCTGGGGGTTATCTGGGTTGATGGTTAGAATCATGCGCGGGATTCTATGCCCGGTCGGGGACCTCTGTCAACAAAGGTTCGCATAGGGGATGAGGTTTATGGATGGAGATCTTTTAAACCTGCTGTTCGCATTCCTGTTCGGTCTGGTGCTGGGCAGCTTTCTGAATGTGTGTATCCATCGAATACCCAAAGGGACCTCCATTGTTCGCCCTGCTTCTTCCTGCCCGAGCTGTGGTGAGCCGATTCGATTTTACGACAACATCCCGCTGCTCAGTTACGCCCTGCTCCTCGGCCGGTGCCGACGATGCGGCGCTCCCATCAGCGCGCGCTATCCGCTTGTTGAACTCGGGACAGGAGTGCTGAGCCTCTTCTTGATGGGACGGTTTGGTCCGAGCGTGACGTATGCGCTTACCATGGCCTTCGTGTCGTGTCTTGTCGTGGTGAGTCTCATCGACTTGGAGCATCAGGTGATACCGGATGTGATCTCTCTGCCGGGAATCCTCGTGGGTATAGCCGCTTCCTTCACCCCCTGGGGGCTGGTCTCATGGACGGATGCGGCCTTGGGAGCGGCTGGAGGAGGCGGTTTCCTACTGGCCGTGGCCTGGATTTTTCATAGGATGACCGGGAAGGAGGGTATGGGCCTTGGGGACGTCAAGCTGCTGGCCATGATCGGGGCCTGGATGGGGTGGCGGGCGCTTCCATTCATCATTCTCCTCTCTTCCTTGACCGGGATTCTCATCGGAGGGAGCGCCTTGCTGCTTATGAGGCGCGGGTTGCGTGTCCGTATTCCTTTCGGCCCCTTTCTTTCCCTCGGTGCCCTCCTCGTCTTGTTCTTCGGGTCCCGCATTCAATGGGCCTACTATCGGCTGCTGTTTTAGGGAGGACTTCATTGCGAATCCCTGCGTTCAGCCTCAAGGCCAGCGTGATTGCGCAGCTGGGTTTTCTGATTCTGGCGGCCATGCTGCTCTGTGACGTGGTCATGGTTCGGTTCGCGGAGCGGGATCTCGTGCGTGCCCGCGTGCAGGCCGGGCGCCTGCTGGCATGGTCCCTGGAAGGGCTGCTACCCGATCTGATCGAAGAGGAAGACGAAAGCGGGGACAAATCGCGGGCAGAGGCGATGGCAGCGGTCCGAGATCTCCTGGAGGAGGCGGGGTATGCCTCTGCGTTCATCGTGGATCGAAGAGGGGAGGTCGTGGTCGACATGGGCGAGGGCCCGAAAGGCCTGGGGATTCCCCCCCTCGCAACCGCACTTAAGGTCCTACGCGCAGGGCAGGAGCAGGTCGAACTCCTGGGGCGCACCTGGGCGGTCATCTGGCCGGGACCGGAGTGGGTGCGCATCTCGGTGCCCACCTCCGGAAGGGGGCGAACCCGGGCGGGGATCAGCGTCACCGGGTCCCTGGAACCGTTGTATCACGATCTGCGAACCTCCCAGAAATTCGTCCTTCTTTACATCCTCCTGGATACGGCGATTCTCGCCCTGGCAGGCATGGCCCTCCTTGCCCGCGTTGTGGTTCGACCCATTCGCAGGCTTCTCAAGATGACCGAGGATTACACCGAAGGCGATTTTCTCGTTACGCTGGGCGAGAGCAGCGGAAGTGAAATCCGTCAGCTTTCCCGGTCCTTGAACCACATGATTCGACGTCTGGAGGAGAACAAAGCGGCGATGAGGGAGCACATCACCTCCCTTGAGCAGGCGAACGAGGAACTGCGCAAGGCCCAGAACGAGGTCTTTCGTTCGGAAAAGCTCGCGTCGGTGGGACGGCTCGCCGCAGGGGTGGCCCACGAGATCGGGAACCCCATCGGGATCATCCTGGGCTACCTGGAATTGATGGGACGCACGGACCTGTCCGAAAGCGAGAGGGCCGACTGCATCGGCCGAGTCGAGGCCGAGATTGCGCGGATTCACCGGATCATCCGCACTCTGCTTGATTTTTCGCGGGCATCGGAGGAGAAACGAGAGCAGGTGTCCATGCACGGCCTGATCAAGGACACCCTGGAGATGCTTCAGCCTCAGGCAATCATGGAGGATGTGAGGACGGTTTTCGAGCTCCAGGCCGAACGGGATGTCGTGTTTGCGGATCCCGGTAGAATGCAACAGGTCTTCTTGAACATTCTCATGAACGCGGGAGACGTTCTTGCCGAAGGACCCACCCCGGGAAAAGGGGAAAAGGTGCGGACCATCTGGATTCGTACCCGTTCCAAAAAGGGCCGTATCGAGGTGAGCATTACGGATAATGGATTCGGCATCGCTGCAGAGGATCTTTCACAGGTCTTCGACCCGTTTTTCACCACGAAGGATCCGGGAAAAGGAACCGGGCTCGGCCTTTCCGTGAGCCATCGTATCGTGGAAGATCTGGGAGGTTCCATCCGCATTCTCAGCACGCCCGGAGAGGGGACCACCGTGATCATAGAGCTGCCGCTGGAGGGAGCGGAGGGAATAACGACATGAGCGCGAAGCGGGTCCTGGTGATCGACGATGAAAAGAACATGCGCCACATGTTGTCGGTCATGCTGGGCAAGGCCGACTATGAGGTGGAGACCGCGGCGGACGGGATGGAAGGCCTCGAGCGTATGGAGTCCGCCCCGTTCGACTTCATCCTGTGTGATATTCGAATGCCCCGCATGGACGGAATGGACCTTTTGCGGAAGGCCAAGGAGAAGTTCCCGGACCGGACCTTCATCATGATGAGTGCCTACGGAAACCTGGAGTCCGCTGTGGAAGCCATGAAAGAGGGGGCCTATGACTATGTGTCAAAGCCCTTCAAGACGGACGAGATCCTGTTGACCCTGAGAAAGGCTGAGGAACGGGAAAGGCTCAAAGCGGAAAATCTTCGACTCCAGGATCGAATCAAGCGTCTGGAGGAGCGGTATGCCTTCGGGGAAATCGTCACGGACAGTGAAGCCATGGCCCGTGTCCTCGATCTTGTTCATACGGTCGCAGACCACAAGACCACGGTGCTTCTCACCGGAGAGAGCGGAACGGGGAAGGAGCTCGTGGCCCGTGCCATCCATTCGAGCGGCGCCCGGGGCGGAGGCCCGTTGATCTCCATCAACTGCGGTGGAATCCCTGAGAGCCTTCTGGAAAGCGAGCTTTTCGGATACCGCAAGGGGGCGTTCACGGACGCCGTGCGGGACAAGCCCGGCCTGTTCGAGGAAGCAAACGGCGGAACGATTTTTTTGGATGAGATCGGTGAGCTTCCCCTTTCCCTGCAGGTCAAACTCCTGCGGGTCCTGCAGGAAGAGGAGATCACGGCCCTCGGGGCGACAGGCCCGACAACTATCGACGTGCGAGTCATCGCGGCAACGGCACGAGACCTGCGAGAGGAGATGCAGGCGGGCCGTTTTCGCGAGGACCTCTTTTACAGGATTCACGTCATGAGCATTCACCTGCCGCCCCTGCGGGAACGGCGCGGGGATATCGCCCTGCTCACGGATCACTTCATCGAGCGTTTCAACCGAAAGCTGAAAAAGCACGCCCAAGGGGTTTCCACGGAGGCGATGTCCGCACTTGCCCGCCACGACTGGCCGGGGAATGTACGGGAGCTCGAAAACGTTCTGGAGCGTGCGGTCCTTCTGACCCGGGAACGCTGGATCGGCTTGGACGACCTCCCTTCTTCACTGACGGCGGATGTCAAAGATCGATCTGGAGGTGTTCCGGCGGACTGCCTTTCCATCAAGCAGGCCACCAAGCGTCTGGAGCGTGAGCTCATCCAGAAAGCCCTTGAGTTGACAGGGGGGAATCGTTCCCAGGCTTCCCGCATCCTGGAGATCAGCCGCCCGGTGCTGCTCAGCAAGATTCGGGAATACGGGTTGGAGTGAGTCCATGGCACGCCGGTTCAGGGAGGGAAAGTGGGTCTGGGTCGAGCGAGAAGGGAAGGGGCCGAAGGGAGTACCCTGTGGCGCGTATGTCTTTTTCTCCCATGATCGCTCTCTTCTGGAGCGGATTGTGGAGCTGGAGATCGAGGACGGTGGACCGGATGTGCTTGGGGCCCGCATCTCCGAGAGACCGGCTAAACCCCGGGGAGAGCATGTGCTGGAGCTGTTCGCCCGGGGTGAATCGATGGAGGCCTCAATGGCCGGCCGCTATGCACATTGCTCCGGATTGCGATTTTCGGGGTGGCGCGGAACAGGGGTCACCACAAAGGCGTTTTTTCGAAAGATGTGCCTTTACAAAAGGGATCTGATGGCCTGATGGAATGAATAGCCTCCGGTTTATCGTTTTCGGACCACGATACAGCCGCTTGTTTTTTCCCGTTCCGCGGCGAGAACGAAATCGAAGAGGTCGCGTTGGAGGCAGAGGACAGGGTCTTCAGGTGGGAGATACGGCCGTTCACGGTACAGGAACTTACGGGCCGTAACCTGAAACAGGATATCCCCTAGGGCCGCCACCGGGCTGTGGGGTCGGCCCGTGAGGAGGTGTTCGAGGTACTCGGCGCAGACCTCGTCCTCAGGAGCTGCTTCTTGGCCTCGAGAGCCCATGGCCACCAGCGTCACGCGTTCAGGGGCCTTTTCCAGGATGTACCTCGCCGTCGCCCGGGCCGTAAGCAGACTTCCCAGGAGTACCTCCCGGGCGCTTTCCATGGCTGCGGCAACGCCCGTTACCCCGGCCGTGGTTCTGTGGACCACGGTTTTCCCTTGAAAAAACCCTTCCCCCTTTTTCAGAATCTCGCTGGGCGAATTGCTCAGGTCTCCCCCCCGAATGGGGACCTCGTTCACTTCCCCCATCAGGATCCAGTCGGGATGCTCGGAGCGCAGTGCCGAGGCCTTTTCAGGGTCGGCCTCCAGAATGACCTTTTGCACCTTGTAGTGAAAAAGAAACGGGGCGCAGGAAAACGCCCGAAACACATCGACGATGACAACGAGTCCTCGGGCCTCCCGGGCCCCTTGAGCCAGTCTGGTTCGAATGACATCCATCTCTAAAACGAAATATTGCCCGGCGTTCGCGGGAACGGGATGACGTCGCGGATGTTGGCCATGCCGGTGACGAACTGGACGAGGCGCTCGAATCCGAGACCAAAGCCGGAGTGGGGAGCTGTACCGTACTTACGGAGTTCCAGGTACCACCAGTAATCGTCCGGGTCCAGCCCGGTCTCCTGAATGCGGTCGAGGAGGATTTTGTAGTCGTCTTCCCGCTGGCTGCCCCCGATAATTTCACCGATCTTGGGTACGAGCACGTCCATGGCGCGGACCGTGCGCCCGTCCTCATTGACCTTCATGTAGAACGGCTTGATCTCCCTGGGGTAATCAATGAGAATGACCGGCTTGTGAAAAATTTGCTCGCAAAGGTATCGCTCGTGCTCGGACTGCAGGTCGCTCCCCCAGGATACCGGGTACTCGAAGGGTTGGGTCGCCCGGTTGAGAAGATCCATGGCCTCGGTGTAAGTCAGGCGTTCGAAATCGTTTTGGATGATAGCCTGAAGGGTGTCGATGATCGTTTTGTCGAAGAATCTGGCGAAAAACGCCATGTCCTCTTCGCAACGGTCGAGGACGTCCTGAAAGATGTACTTCAGGAACGCCTCGGCCAGATCCATGTTCCCGCTCAGGTCGCAAAAGGCCATCTCCGGCTCGATCATCCAGAACTCGGCCAGGTGACGAGAGGTGTTCGAGTTCTCGGCCCGGAATGTGGGCCCGAAGGTGTACACATCTCCCAGCGCCAGGGCGTAGACTTCCGCCTCCAGCTGGCCGCTCACGGTGAGAAAGCCGGGATTGTGGAAAAAGTCCTGTGTAAAATCCACCCGGCCGTCCTTGCGGGGAAGGTCGTTCAGGTCCAGGCTCGTGACGCGGAACATCTCGCCGGCTCCTTCACAGTCGCTCCCCGAGATGATGGGTGTGTGCACGTAAAGGAAGCCCCGTTCCTGGAAAAAGGTGTGAACGGCCCGGCTCATGGCATTTCGCACGCGCGTGACCGCCCCGAAGGTGTTGGTTCTCGGACGCAGGTGGGCGATAGTGCGCAGGAATTCGAAGGAGTGGCGCTTTTTCTGGAGGGGGTACTCGGCCGGGTCGGCCCATCCGAGCACCGTGATCTCCTCTGCTCTCATCTCCACGGTTTGGCCCTTTCCCGGGGAGGCGACGAGCTCTCCCTCGGCCTGAACAGAGCACCCGGTCTGAATCTTGAGGACCTCATCCTGGTAATTGGGAAGACCGCCGTCGGCTACGATTTGAAGGCCCTTCATGCACGATCCGTCATTGATTTCAATAAAGGAAAATCCGGCTTTGGCATCCCGACGCGTGCGGACCCAGCCGCACACAGCGACCCGTTCACCGATCCGGTCCTCGTGCATGATGTCCGCAATCCTCGATCGCCTCTTCACAAAAGCCCCCATGTCGCTCTTCTCCGTGACAGCGCTTGATCCCAATCTTCCGGAACCGGAGAATGAACGCCTTTCTTCGTGTCCTTCGTGGGTGAAACCTGTTTTTCCCGCTTTTACTGGCGTCTTCGCGTCTTGGCGAGAGCCGAACTTCTTGTTCCTGCCCGCTACCTGACAGCCGCTACCTGATATCTGCCCTTACACTTACACCTACACTTTCCTCTCGAACTCCGCCATGAAGGCGACGAGGGCCTTCACCGCGTCCAGGCCCGTGGCATTGTAG
>Ga0272444_10000671_pt1 | contig 35309 bp, 39 predicted proteins | sample SSMForm13_FD_201033 | JGI IMG/M metagenome (GOLD analysis project Ga0272444, IMG submission 201033) | Marine sediment archaeal communities from Little Sippewissett salt marsh, Falmouth, MA, United States - SSM-Form-13 | ecosystem: Environmental > Aquatic > Marine > Wetlands > Sediment ...
CGCCCCGCTGATCGGGCCAAGCACGAAAGGCGCATCGAGCTGCCAGAGGTAACCCGGCTCGCGAAAGCCGATCATGTTCAGATGATGAACCAGATCGAACGGCCGTGCTCCGTGTAGCCGCGCGGCTATGGCATAGGCATCCCGTTGCCACTGCCGATAGGTGAGGTAGTAGAACAGGTGTTTCCAGACCCCTTCACCAAAACGCCGGCGCGGCACACCAACCACGTGCACGCGATCGACCAACTCCGGGTAGTGCTCGCTCAGATATGGACGGACCGCCCGGGCCGACTCGTATTCCTCGGTGAGCAGCCAGACTTCGTAGCGCTTCGCCAGCCGGATGAACCAGTTCCAGCCGACACCGGGTTCCGAGCCATGCTCGGGAACGCAAGCGTAAGCGGACAACAAGATGCGCGCAGAGCGGCCCTGGATAGGATCACTCAAAGCAGGCAGTCCCTGGACACAGAACAGTCAAAGGGACGCATCAGGCCCTAGCCCGCACCTCTCCGTCTTCGCCAAGGTTCTGTACACACCGCCCACACAGTTCCGGATGATCCGCATGCTTTCCCACATCCTCCCTGTGATGCCAGCAGCGCACGCACTTGGCGTGGGCGGATGCCGAGATGAACACCTTCAGCCCCGCCATTTCGGTATCGGCGACCTTGCCGGCCTCGGCCTCGGCCAGCGGGTGGATGCGGGCGTAGGAGGTGATCAGCGCGAAGCGCAGTTCGTCGCCGAAGCGGTTCAGCGTGGCCAGCAGCTCGTCGCTGCAGTACAGGTCCAGCTCAGCATCCAGCGACGAGCCGATCACGCCGTCGCGGCGCGCGGTCTCCAGGTGCGGGCCGACGGCTTCGCGCACCGCGATGACGGTGTCCCAGAAGCTGCGGTCGAAGCCGTCGTTTTGTGCGCTGGCGTCTTCCAGCGCGAACAGGCCGTCGTACCACTGCTGGGTGAAGACGAACGGATCGCGCTGTCCCGGCAGTGCCTGCCAGATCTCGTCGGCGGTGAAGCTGAGCACCGGCGCGATCCAGCGCACCATGGCCTCGGCGATGTGGTGCACGGCGGTCTGGCAGGAGCGGCGCGCGGTGCTGTCGGTGGCGCAGGTGTACTGGCGGTCCTTGATGACATCCAGATAGAAGCCGCCCATGTCCGCCACGCAGAAGTTGAGCACCTTCTGGTAGATCAGGTGGAAGTTGTAGTCCTGATAGGCCTTGATGATGTCCTGCTGCAGCTGGTGCGCGCGGTCCACGGCCCAGCGGTCCAGCTGCACCATGTCGGCCGGGGCGACGCTGTGCCTGGCCGGGTCGAAGTCGGACAGGTTGGCCAGCAGGAAGCGCGAGGTGTTGCGGATGCGGCGGTAGGCATCGGCGGTGCGCTTGAGGATCTCGTCGGAGACGGACATCTCGGCGCGGTAGTCGGTGGCGGCCACCCACAGGCGGATGATGTCGGCGCCCAGGTTCTTCATCACGTCCTGCGGGCTGACGGTGTTGCCGATGGACTTGGACATCTTCTTGCCCTGGGCGTCCACCGTGAAGCCGTGGGTGAGCACCGCCTTGAACGGGGCGCGGTCCTGCATGGCGACGCTGGTCAGCAGCGACGACTGGAACCAGCCGCGGTGCTGGTCGGAGCCTTCCAGGTACAGGTCGGCGGGGCTGTGCAGGTCGTCGCGGCTGTCCAGCACGCAGGCGTGGGTCACGCCGGAGTCGAACCACACGTCCAGGGTGTCGGATACCTTGTCGTACTGGTCGGCGTCGTCGCCCAGCAGTTCGGCCTTGTCCAGGCTGAACCAGGCCTCGATGCCTTCTTGCTCCACGCGGCTGGCGACGGCTTCCAGCAGCCTGGCCGTCTGCGGGTGCAGCTCGCCGGTCTGCTGGTGGATGAACAGCGCGATGGGCACGCCCCAGGTGCGCTGGCGGGAGATACACCAGTCCGGGCGGCCTTCGACCATGCCCTCGATGCGGGCCTTGCCCCAGTCGGGCATCCACTGCACCTGGTCGATCTCGCGCATGGCCGCATCACGCAGGCCGTTGGTCTCCATGCCGATGAACCACTGCGGGGTGGCGCGGAAGATGATCGGCGTCTTGTGGCGCCAGCAGCACGGGTAGCTGTGGGTCAGGCGGGCGACCTTGACCAGGGCGCCGTGGGTCTTGAGCACCTCGATCACCGACTCGTTGGCCTTGAACACGTGCTGGCCGGCGAACAGCTCTGTGCCTTCCAGGTAGACGCCGTTGCCGCCCACCGGGTTGTCCACCTCCAGGCCGTAGCGCTGACCCACCACGTAGTCGTCCTGGCCGTGGCCGGGCGCGGTGTGTACGGCGCCGGTGCCTGCATCCAGGGTGACGTGGTCGCCCAGCACGATGGGCACCTCGCGCTTGTAGAAGGGGTGCTGCAGCAGCAGGTTCTCGAAGGCCGCGCCCTTGCCGTAGCCGATGACGCGGTAGTCGTCCATGCCCCAGCGCGCCAGGGTGTCCTTCATCAGGCCCTCGGCGATCAGTAGGCGCTCGTCACCGGCCGGGCCGCCCTTGACCTGCACCACGGCGTATTCAAGCTCCGGGTTCAGGCACACGCCACGGTTGGCCGGCAGGGTCCAGGGGGTGGTGGTCCAGATCACCACCGACAGCGGGCCGTGACCGTGATCGCCGGGCACCGAGTGGCAGGCGGCCATCAGTGCCTCTTCGTCCAGCACGGCGAAGCGCACGTCGATGGCGAAGGACTCCTTGTCCTTGTACTCGACCTCCGCCTCGGCCAGCGCCGACCCGCAGTCGGTGCACCAGTGCACCGGCTTGAAGCCCTTGCGCACGTGGTCGTTGGCGACGATCCTGCCCAGACTGCGGATGATGTCCGCCTCCTGCTGGAAGTTCATCGTCAGGTAGGGGTTGTCCCAGTCGCCCACCACGCCCAGGCGCTTGAAGTCGGTGCGCTGCTGGTCGACCTGCTTCTGCGCGTAGTCGCGGCAGGCGACGCGGAACTGGGCGGCGGTGACCTTGCCGCCCGGCTTGCCGACCTTCTTCTCCACCTGCAGTTCGATGGGCAGGCCGTGGCAGTCCCAGCCCGGCACGTAGGGCGCGTCGAAGCCGTCCAGCACCTTGGACTTGACGATGATGTCCTTGAGCACCTTGTTGACCGCATGACCGATGTGGATCTGGCCGTTCGCGTAAGGGGGGCCGTCGTGCAGGATGAATTTCGGTGCATCCTTGCGCGCGGCGCGCATGGCGGCGTACAGGCCGCCCTCCTCCCAGCGCTTGAGCATCTCGGGCTCGCGCTGCGGCAGGTTGCCGCGCATGGGGAAATCGGTCTGGGGAAGATTGAGGGTGTGCTTGTAGTCGCTCACGGGTGCCTGTGCCTTAAGTCTTTATTAGTTTGTTGTCCGGTCAGCCGGCCTGACTGGCCGCAACGGCCACGCCGAGGAGTTCCCGGGCGTGGACCGCGTCGGCCTGGATCTGGTGCTTCAGCTGATCGAAGGAGTCGAATTTTTTCTCGTCGCGGAGGCGCTCCACGAATTCCACCGCGATGTGCTGGCCGTACACCTGCCGGTCGAAGTCAAACAGGTGTACCTCCAATAGAAAGCGGTCGTCGCCCGCCACGGTGGGGCGGTTGCCGATGTTGGCCACGCCCGGCAGTGGCGCATCGCCCAGGCCGGACACCCGCACCGCGAACACGCCGCGCAGCGGACTGACCCGGCGATGCAGGTCCACGTTCAGGGTGGGGAAGCCGATACTGCGGCCGCGCTTGTCGCCGTGCCCCACCCGGCCGCAGATGGCATAGGGCCGGCCCAGCCAGTGGGCGGCGCGGGCCAGGTCGCCGGCCGCCAGCGCCTGGCGGATACCGGTGCTGCTGACCCGCTCGTCCAGATGGATGACGCTGTGCAGGCTCTCCACGCCGAAGCCATGTTCGGCACCTGCCCACTGCAGCAGGCCGAAGTCGCCGGCGCGACCCTTGCCGAAGCGGAAGTCGTCGCCGACGTACAGATGGCGCACGTCCAGGCCGTCCACCAGCACGCGCTGGATGAAGCCCTCGGCGGACTCGGACGCCAGGTGCGGACCGAACTCCAGCAGCAGCACCCGGTCGATGCCGCAGTCGGCGATGGCGGCCAGCTTCTCGCGCAGCCGGGTCAGGCGCGCGGGTGCCTCGGCGGGACGGAACACCTCCAGCGGCTGAGGCTCGAAGGTGATCACCAGCGACGGCAGCCCCATGTCCCGGGCGCGCGCCTTCAGCGCAGCGAACACCGCCTGGTGGCCCAGGTGCACGCCATCGAAGTTGCCGATGGTGGCCACGCAGCCACGGTGGGCCGGGCGCAGGTTGTGCGAGCCACGGACGAGTTGCATGAAATCACCGCCAGGAAGACAGGCGAATCATTATAAGGAATGCGCCGGGTGGCGCCTATGCTGGGTGACGCGAGTCGCCCGCGTGGGGCTGGCGGGAACCGGGATCACCTGACGACGCCTGCCTGCAGGTTGGGCTGACGAAGGGAGCCCAACCTACGACATCGGCAGGCATGGGAACTCAATCGGCCGACTTGCGCGGCAGGAAGCCATCGATCAGCAACAGCACCACGCCGCAGGTGATGGCCATATCCGCCACGTTGAAGGCCGGCCAGTGATAATCGGCCCAGTAGAAATCCAGAAAATCCACCACGTGGCCCAGCCAGATGCGGTCGATCACGTTGCCCACAGCGCCGCCCAGCACCAGCGCCAGGCCCCAGCCGGTGCGCCGCTCGTCGTCGCCCAGCTTGCGCAGCCACAGCACCAGCACTACCGACACCAGCAGCGCCAGGCCGATGAAGAACCAACGCTGCCAGCCGCCGCTGTCACTCAGGAAACTGAACGCCGCGCCGGTGTTGAAGGCCAGCACCAGGTTGAAGAAGGGCAGGACCTCCAGCGACTCGTAGGGCTGGAAGACGTCCTGAATCCAGATCTTGGTCGCCTGGTCCAGCACCAGCACCAGCAGGGAAATCCACAGCAAACGCAGCATGTAATTCGATCTCATGTTGTATGGCCTGCCTGACGGGCAGGACCTTCTGGCAATTATCGCCATCACCGGCGTAGGTTGGGCTGAGCAACGCGAAGCCCAACAGGCTCGCCGGCAACCCGCTCCATCATCGTTGGGCTGCCTGCGTCAGCCCAACCTACACAGGTAAAGGCGCCTGAGCACCCCTGCCACTTAAAGTTGCCCGCGCAGATGCCGCACCCGCATCCCCAGCAGCAGCATGGACAGGAAGTAGATCCCAGCCCCGGCGGTGATCCAGGCCAGCAAGCCCAGCGCACGGGACCAGGTATCGGCCGTCAGCCAGTAATCCAGCGGCGGCACGATGAACCACAGCAGCACGGCCATATCGACCAGTCCCACCACCAGCCACAGCCACACCCGCCGCCAGCCTGCACCCGGCTGGTAGACACCCTGGCGGCGCAGCCCACGGTACAGCAGGAATGCATTCAGATAGGCTGACAGGCTGGTGGCCAGGGCCAGCCCGGCGTGCTGCAGCGGCACGATCAGCGCCAGGTTGAACGCCATATTGGCGACCATGGCGATCACCGCGATCTTCACCGGGGTGCGGGTATCCTGGCGCGCGTAGTAGCCGGGCGCCAGCACCTTGATCAGGATGAAGGCCGGCAGGCCCACCGCATAGGCCATCAGGCTCTGCGTGGCCATGCGCACGTCGTGGGGGGTGAACACCGCGGACTGGAACAGGGTGGCGATCATCGGCCCGGCCAGCATCGCCAGGCCCAGCGCCGCCGGCAGGCCGAACACCAGGGTCGCCCGCAGCCCCCAGTCCAGGGTGTGGCGAAAGCCCTCCGGCGATTCCTCGGCCTGCTTCTGCGACAGCTTGGGCAGGATCACCGTGCCCAGCGCCACCCCCAGCACCCCCAGCGGAAACTCCACCAGCCGGTCCGAGAAATACAGCCAGGAGATGCTGCCGGCCGCCAGGAAGGAGGCCAGCACGGTATCCAGCAGCAGGTTGATCTGGGTGACGGACACCGCGAACAGCGCCGGCAGCATCAGCCACAGCACGCGCCGCACCCCGGGATCCCTGGGCTGGGGCTTGAACCTGGGCAGCAACCTGAGCTGATGCAGGAACGGCAGCTGGAAGGTCAGCTGCGCGATACCGGCGATCAGCACGCCCCAGGCCAGCGCCACCACGCCGCGCCCCTCGCCCATCAGCGGCGACAGCCACAGCGCGCAGCCGATCAGCGACAGGTTGAGCAGCACCGGGGTGAAGGCCGGCACCGCAAAACGACCATGGGCATTGAGGATGCCGCCGGCGAAGGCGGTCAGCGAGATGAACAATAGATAAGGAAAGGTCAGCCGCAGCATCTCGGCCGCCAGGGCCAGCTGGCCCTGCTCGCCGTCGAAGTACCAGCCGAAGGCGAACAACCCCACCACCAGCGGCGCCGCCAGCATCCCCAGCAACGACACCCCCAGCAGCACCAGCGCCAGGGTACCGGCCACGTGGTCGACGAAGGACTTCAGCTCATCATAGCTGCGCTGGGTCTTGTACTCGGTGAGCACCGGCACGAAGGCGGTGGCGAAGGCGCCCTCGGCGAACAGCCGGCGCAGGAAATTGGGGATCTTGAAGGCGACGAAGAAGGCGTCGGTGGTCGCATCCGCGCCGAACAGCCGGGCCAGCACCAGGTCGCGCACGAAACCCAGGATGCGTGAAAGCAGGGTATTGGCGCCGACGGTGGACAGTGACTTGAACAGGCTGGACAGGGCTGCGGCCTCCACGACAGGAAGGGCGCATTATAAGGGTGGCCGTTCGTCTCGCGCGGGCATTTCACGGAAATCCTGGCCGCGCTTGACAGGCCTTGTCCTCATCCGCATAATTGCGCGTCTTTCTCGAACCGCATTGAATGTAGGAGTCCACAGGTGGCCAATTCCGCTCAAGCTCGCAAGCGCGCCCGTCAGGCCGAAGACGCACGTCAGCGCAACGCCGGCCAGCGCACCATGATGCGCACCTACGTCAAGAAGATCGTCAACGCCATCGCCGCTGGAAACAAGGACGGTGCCGCTGAAGCTTACAAGGTCGCCATCCCCGTTCTGGATCGCATGGCCGACAAGGGCCTGATCCACAAGAATAAGGCCGCTCGCCACAAGAGCCGTCTGAACGCTCAGATCAAGGCCCTGTAAGTCTTTATCGACGCAGGACCAAAAGACCGGCGCTTGATGCGCCGGTTTTTTTTCGCCTTTTTTCGCCCCAAAGCCGCCGGTCGATGCCAAGCGGATAATGAGCGTATCAGGACAGCAATCCGCAGGATTTGCAGTGACGAAGAGCCTTACATCACGAAAGTAGGATTTGTCCTACACGGTCACGGGACAAGCGATACAGACGGGGCAACCCGCCTTAAGGAGAATAACCTTCGTCGCCAGTCAGGAGACTCCCACGGACGGATCGCTGCGCAGGATGCGCACTCACGGACGAACTCGCCAACCAAGCCCGGCGACATACCCCGACCTCATGGATGAGGACGGGGTTTTTCTATTGGGGCGCCGCAAATCCAACGCCCATAAAAACAGGGGTCGGAGTCACAGACTCCGACCCCTGTTTTTATGCGGCCTTAAACCAGTACCAGGTTATCGCGATGGATCAGCTCTTCGTCATCCACATAGCCCAGGATGGCGGCGATCTCGCCTGATGGCCTGCCCTGAATCCGGCGCGTCTCTTCAGAGTCGTAGTTGACCAGTCCCCGCGCCACCTCGCTGCCATCGGGACCGACGCAGGCCACCACCTCACCGCGGTCGAAGCGTCCCTCCACCGACTTGACCCCCACCGCCAGCAGGCTGCGGCCGGACCCGCGCAGCACCTTCACCGCACCCGCATCCAGCACCAGCCGGCCACGCACCTGCAACTGGCCGGCCAGCCAACGCTTGCGGGCGGCCTCCGCCCCCTGGGACGGGATCAACAGGGTGCCGACGGTGTCGCCGGCAGCGATCTCAACCAGGATGCCCGGCCTGGCACCGGGCGCGATGACGGTAGGCGTGCCGGAGCGGGCCGCCAGCCGCGCGGCGCGCAGCTTGGTGGCCATGCCGCCGCGCCCCAGGGCACCGCCGCTGCCGCCGGCCATGGCGTCCAGTTCGGGATCATCCACCCGCGCCTCGTCGAGCAGCCGGGCAGCGGGATTGTTGCGCGGGTCACTGTCGTACAGCCCGGCCTGATCGGTGAGCAGGATCAGCAGGTCGGCCTCCACCAGGTTGGCCACCAGGGCCGCGAGGGTGTCGTTATCGCCGAAGCGCAGTTCCTCGTTGGCCACCGCGTCGTTCTCGTTGATCACCGGCACCACGCCCAGCTCGACCAACGCGCGCAGGGTGCTACGGGCATTGAGATAGCGGCGCCGGTTGGACAGGTCCTCGTGGGTGAGCAACACCTGGGCGGTGTGCAGACCATGCTTCTGGAAGGCGCTTTCCCAGGCCTGCACCAGGCCCATCTGGCCGATGGCGGCGGCGGCCTGCAGGCCATGCAGCGCCTGGGGACGGCGCGTCCAGCCCATGCGGCTCATGCCCTCGGCCACGGCACCGGAGGACACCAGCACCAGCTCCACGCCGGACTCTGCACGGGCCGCCATCTGCGCCACCCAGGCGGCGACGGACTCGCGATCCAGGCCCTTGCCGTCCGCGGTCAGCAGGGCGCTGCCGATCTTCACCACCCAGCGACGGGTGCGCGTCAGGCGGTCGCGGCTGTTCATGCCAGCGGATCCCAGGGCTCGTCGTCCTCGACCACCGGCTTTTCGTCGGCCTTCAGCTCCTCGATGCGGTGCATCAGGTCACCCATTAATTGATGAGTCCCCTCGCCGGTCACCGCGGAGATGGCGTACACCGGCCCCTGCCAATCCAGGTCGGCAACCAGCTTGTCGCGGCGCTCGTCGAATTCCTCGTCGAGCAGCAGATCCTTTTTGTTGAGCACCAACCAGCGCTCGCGCCCGGCCAGGTCGCCGCCGAATTTCTGCACCTCGGCCCAGATACTACGCACCTCTTCGGCGGGGTCGATGCCCTCATCCAGCGGCGCGATATCCACCAGATGCAGCAACAAGCGGGTACGGGACAGGTGGCGCAGGAACTGGATGCCCAGCCCGGCGCCCTCGGCGGCACCCTCGATCACGCCGGGGATGTCGGCAATGACGAAGCTCTGGTCCTTGCCCAGGCTGACCACGCCCAGGTTGGGATACAGAGTGGTGAAGGGATAGTCGGCCACCTTGGGGCGGGCAGCGGAGACCTTGGTGATCAGGCTGGACTTGCCGGCATTGGGCATGCCGAGCAGGCCGACATCGGCCAGCAGGATCAGCTCCAGGTGCAGCTGGCGGCGATCGCCGGGGGTGCCGGAGGTGGCTTGGCGCGGCGCACGGTTGGTGCTGCTCTTGAAATGGATGTTACCCAGGCCATGGTGACCGCCCTGGGCCACCAGCAACTGCTGGCCGTCTTCCAGCACCTCGCCGATCAGCTCCTCGGTGTCGGCATCGGTGACGCGCGTACCCACCGGCACCCGCACGAACAGGTCCTCGCCCTTGCGGCCGGTCATCTGCCGGCCCATGCCGTTCTGGCCACGCTCGGCGCGGTGCGAGCGCTGGTGGCGGAAGTCGACCAGGGTGTTCAGGCCTTCGTCACCCACCAGGAATACGCTGCCGCCGTCGCCGCCGTCACCGCCATCGGGGCCGCCCTTGGGGATGTACTTTTCGCGGCGGAAGCCCACGCAACCGTTGCCGCCATCGCCGGCCTCGACCTTGATGACCGCTTCGTCGACGAATTTCATGAATACACGCCAGCCATTAACCGTTTCAGTCTGCGCATTCTAGAACCATGCGCGCCACAAACAAAAAGGCCCCGTCAGATGACGAGGCCTCTTAGCGTTCGAGTTCGGGAGGTTCGGTCAGGCCGGAACCACGCTCACGAACTGGCGGCCCAGCGGGCCCTTCTTCTCGAACTTCACCACGCCCTCGGCGGTGGCGAACAGGGTGTGGTCACGACCACAACCGACGTTCACACCGGCGTGCACCTTGGTGCCGCGCTGACGGATGATGATGTTGCCGGCCTTGATGGCCTGGCCGCCGTACATCTTGACGCCGAGGCGTTTGCTTTCGGAATCGCGGCCGTTACGTGAACTACCGCCTGCCTTTTTATGTGCCATGGTAGATAGCTCCTTAGCCGGCGATGCCGGTAACTTCCAGCTCAGTAAACCACTGACGGTGGCCCTGACGCTTCATGTGATGCTTGCGGCGCTTGAACTTGATGATCGTCACTTTCTTGTCGCGGCCGTGGGCCTTGACAGTAGCGGTCACCTTGCCACCTTCGATGAACGGGGCGCCGACTTTGACGTCGTCACCATTGGTGATCATCAGTACCTTGTCCAGCTCGACGCTGGCGCCCTGCTCAGCTTTGAGCATTTCCACTTTGATGGTGGAACCTTCGGACACGCGGTACTGCTTGCCCCCGGTTTGGATAACGGCGTACATGTGTGCGCTCTCCGTGAATACCGTATTCGTCGCCAAGGCAAAAGGGTGCCTGGCGGAAAGACGCGGAATTATATGGACAGTCGCGGCCCGCGTCAAACCCCTTTCGCAGATCGACCACTTTGCTTCGCCGCTTGACACCCCGGCCCGGGGTTTCTAGCATGCCCTCCTCTTTTTTCTCCGCAAATTCACACGCTTATGGAGCTTTCCGCAGTCCGCGATCTGATCGCCGACGATCTCAAGGCCACCGACGGTCTGATCCTGCACCGGCTCCAGTCGGATGTGGTGCTTATCAATCAGGTAGGTCACTACATCGTCAACAGCGGTGGCAAGCGACTGCGCCCGATGATCGTGCTGCTGGCCGCCCGCGCGCTGGGCTACCAGGGCAGCCACCATGTCGACATGGCGGCGATCATCGAATTCATCCATACCGCCACCCTGCTGCACGACGACGTGGTCGACGGCTCCGACCAGCGCCGTAACCGCGATACCGCCAATGCCGTGTGGGGCAATGCCGCCAGCGTGCTGGTGGGCGACTTCCTGTACTCGCGCTCCTTTGAAATGATGGTCAGCGTGCAGAACATGCGGGTCATGGACATTCTGTCCCATGCCACCAACCGCATCGCCGAGGGCGAGGTGCTGCAACTGCTCAACTGCCACGACGCCGATGTGGACGAGCAGCGCTACCGCGAAGTGATCCTGCGCAAGACCGCCACGCTGTTTGAAGCGGGCGCGCGACTGGGCGGGGTCATCAACGACGCCGGCGAGGCGGAAGAAAACGCCCTGGCCGCCTACGGCCTGCACCTGGGGATGGCCTTCCAGATGATCGACGACGCGCTGGATTACGGCTCATCCGACGTCGACATCGGCAAAAACGTCGGCGACGACCTGGCCGAAGGCAAGCCCACCCTGCCGCTGATTCGTGCCATGGCGGTGGGCGACAAGGCCACCGCCAAGCTGCTGCGCGAGGCCATCGAACAGGGTGGCGAAGACCGGGTTGAAGCGGTCATCAAGGCGATTGAATCGACCGATGGCATCGCGTACACTGCGCGGCTCGCGCGGGATGAGGCAGAACTTGCCAAGGCCGCGCTGGAGGACTTGCCGCCCTCCGCCTTCCGCAGCGCCCTTGCTGCACTGGCGGACTTCTCCGTGGCACGGGACCTCTAAAAAGCGTTATTTCGGGGTGTAGCTCAGCTTGGTAGAGCACTGTCTTCGGGAGGCAGGGGCCGGAGGTTCGAATCCTCTCACCCCGACCATATCTTTCAACGAGTTATCCCGTACAACTCGTTGCTCTTGTACCACCAACGTGACTCGATCGTGACTCGCAGCCTTCCAGAACCTGGACGGCTGCGCGCACATTTTCCGGTGCCAAGTGCGCGTAACGCATGGTGACCCGGATATCCGAGTGCCGCAATAACTCCGCGACCTCCCGAATCGACACTCCGGCCTGAACCAACCAGGCCGCGCAGGTGTGCCGCAGATCGTGCGGGCTAAAGTCCTCGATACCCGCCCGTCTGCATGCTGTGGCGAAGCTACGCTTCACGCTCGCCACCCGCTCACCTTCTTTGTTGCTGAACACCCAGGGACTAGCCGGGCAATGCTCGGCGCGAAAACGAGCCCGTGCTAGGATCGCCTCACGCGCTTCGCTGTTCAGCGGAACGCTACCTACCTTGCCGTTCTTCTGGTGCTGGGCCTCCAGGTAGACGAGACCTGCCTGGAGATCCACCCGGCGCCATTCCAGCCCGAGCATTTCACCGCGCCGCATTCCGGTGTTCAGTCCCAACCGGATGAAGTCCACCAGGTGCGATGCCTTCGGCTCCGATCTGGCGGCCCGGATCAGCGCCGCGGCCTCGGCCCGGTTGAGCCAGCGGATACGACCCTCCGGTTCCTTCAGCCTGCGACCCCGGGCCGGATTGGGCAAAGCCCACTCCAGTTCCCGGTTGGCCCAGTTCAACGCGGCACTCAGCAGACCCACCTCCTTATTAATGGTCCCTGGCTGTGCCCCGGCATCGCGGCGCTGCTCAACGTAGGTCCGCACATCGCGCGGACCGACCTCGTGCAACTCCCGCCCGGTGAAGAACGGCGTCAGCCGCTTGAGGCTGTCGTAGTCCCGCTCCCCGCACCGCTTGTTCGCGGTGACGGAACGCAGATACTCCAGCATCAACTCGTCGAACGTTCGCGAGGGCTGTTCACCCCAGCGGCGTTCCTGATGGCTTTCCAGCCTCCACTTGGCTAGCAAGGCCTCCGCCTCCCGGCGGTCGGCAGTGCCAGTACTGCAGCGAGTTCGCTTGCCGCCCGAGTCGATGAAGCTGGCCCACCAGTACGGCGAGTCCTTCCTTTGGTAGAGACCGTCCTGGTCTCTTCGCTTACGCTTTTTCGGCATGTGCTATCTCCTTGCACATCCCGCCCCGCGCATTTCCGATTATGCGCGTGGGCCATTCTGCTCACCACCCATTGCTGGACGGCATCGGCGGGGATCCGCACCAGGCGCCCGACGCGGACGGCTGGCAGTTCGCCGCGCTCGACCATGCGGCGCACGGTGCGGGCCGAGACCCCGCCCAGCTGGCGGCCGGCCTCGGCCAAGCTCCACAGCAGCTGCTCAGGCATCGGTGCCGGTGCGTTGCTGGGCCAGCATGCCGCGCTGGAAGGTCAGGCGCTGGTGCACGGTACGCACCCGCTCCACATCGGCCCGGCAGTAGGTGGCCACGTCGGCGATGCGGCCGGCGAGCACGAAGTCCCAGACCTTGCTGCCGTCGATCTCTTCGCCGCCCAGCTCGCTGCCCTTGGTCTCCACGCCCAGGGCCCGGCACAGCCGGTCCAGGCTGACGCGGCCGCCCCACCCTGCCCAGGCGGTCATGGTGTCGAACACATCACCGGCGCCGGGCCTCGAGTCATGCGGCAGGCGCACCGGTGGCCGGACGCCTTGGATCACCGCCCGCTGGAACAGGAAGCGCAGGTCGAAGTCGCGCACGTTGTGGCCGACGAAGGTTGGCGAGACGACCACCCCGCCCCGGGGTCGGCAGGCGTGGCCCAGCTCATAGAAGAACTGTTCCAGCACGTCGCGCTCGCAGGTGTGCTCGGGGTGCTGCGGATCCGGACTGCGGGCCACGGACTGCACCGCGCCGCGATCGATGGCCCAGGCGATGCACACCACCTCGCCGCGATCACCGCAGAAAGCGGTCTTGCGCCAGGCGTCCTCGATGGCGGCGGGCTTTTCCTCGGCCTCCCACTTGGCGATGGTCTCGGGCCGTTTCATGCTGCCCGGCGGGGTGATGCCGGCGGCGATCTCTTCCCGCAGGCCCGGCGCCTGGCCGGGGATGGTTTCGATATCCAGATAGATGTACATGCTCACGCTCCTTGTGTGCGGTGTCGTTGCTGTCAGAAAGGCACGTCGTCGTCATAACGCGCGGCCTGTGCATGCGTCGGCGGTGGCCGGCGACCATGGCCGGCGCCGTTGCCATTGCCGCGTGCCTGCTGCTGGCCCTGCTGCTGGCCCTGCTGTTGTGCCTGGTGCTGGTCGTCCTTCTCGAACACGTTGAACCAGCCGTTCCAGTCGTCGGCCAAGGGCAGGCTTTCCAGCTTGAGGCTGATCTTGTCGCCGTCCACCACCAGCACGCCGTGCCGGTCCCAGTACGTCTTGCCGTCCTGCCCCTCCCGGGGCCGGACGACGTTGAAGATGCGCTTGCTCATGGGCTGCCCTCCTGGCTTTCCTGTTGAATGGCCTCACGCTCGGCCTTCGTTTCCTCGGCCGCCACCTGCTCGGCCCACTGCACGAGGCGACGCTCCAGGTCGTCATAACGCGCGGCCGGCAGCTGGTTGAGGTGCTGCACGCTCCAGGCCCGGGCGACCCAGGCCTTCACGCGCTCACGGTCCAGGCCCAGCTCGCCGATGCGGGCTTCCAGCCGCTTGTGCTGGGCTTCGGTAATAGGTGCCCCGTTCGTGCCGGACGACCCGGGGCCACAGTCGTTGGGCTCACCCGCGGAAGCTGGGGGATGGGGGGGAGAAGCTTCCGCGTGCTTACCGGCTAGGGAGTCAGCGCCAGCCATGTCCTCCAGGTCCTGGGTAAAGACCTCGGACAGACCGGCCATTCTCAAGGTGGCGTCGATGTGGGCCGACTTCTCGGCCATCTTCAGCGCCTTGTTGATGTCGCCGTAGTCCTGCTTCAGCGACCGGGCACCCACGCCGTCGGCCACCACCCGGCCTTCGGCGTCGTGAATCTCGCAACGGATGATGATGTGCTGCAGGGTTACGCCGTGCAGCGCGGCCTGCTCGTAGTCGTGCAACGTGGGGAAGTGCACCGCCACGCCGAGCATGCCGCAGATCTTCTCCGCGCCCGGCTTCCACAAGCTGGGTTTGCTCGGACCGCGCTTGGTGGGGATGCTGCCGTAGTCGACACCTTCCACCAGGGCATCACGTACCCACCCCATCAGCGCTGCCCGGTTCTCCTTGCGCCGGTCCAGGCCGGCGCGGAACACGTTGGCGGGCAGATCCAGGGGCGAGGCCGGGGCCGATACCACCGGCTGCGCGGCTGGGGCCTGGGCTTCGGCCGGCATCAGTTCGCCGGCTTCGATCAATTCGGACGCACTCATGCCGCCACCCCCTGCTGGATCAGGTCCAGCACGCCCGGGCATTCATGCGCCACGGTCACCCGGCACTCGCGCCACCGCTCGATGGCGTGGCCGTCACCGTATGGATAGCGCTCGTTGTGGTGCTCGCAATGCGGGCACTCCTGGCAGTCCCATCCCTCTTGCTCCACCTTGCGGCGGATACCCTCCCCGTTACAGGCCCCACCCAGGGGCCGGTGGGGGAAGGGGTACGCATCACACTGACAGTTCATTTCCATGCCTCCTTGCATGCAAAAATGATTGTGGGTCATAATGCGGCCCATTATAAAGGGACGTCCTCGTCCCGAATGCCCGGGTCCTGCCGGGACAACAGCACCCGCAGGTGCTCAATGCTGGGTTCCTCGTCAGACTCCCCGGCCACGATCCGCTCGGCTTCATCTACAAGACGGGCCTCATAGCGTTGCTGGGCCTGGGCTGACAACGCATCCCCGCGCCCGCCAAACAGGGCATCGAGGACGTTCTGGGTATACTGCGCTTGATCGACTGCACTCATGGTCTCACCTCCTTGTGAATGACCCTTAGACATAATATAGGCTCTGTGCGCATAATTGTCAAGGGAAATATGTCCTGCACTCATATTTTACCCCACTAGAACAGACTGGCCTGCCCGGGCACCCACACCCAGGACGAACACACACCACCACCCACGGCGGACCAGCTGCCAGGGCCGAGCGGCGGCAAGCCTGAGGCCGGAATGCCCACGGGCACGGCCAGCACCGGCAGGCTACGGGCAACAGCGAACCGGGCGGCCAGCAGCGACCCGCGCGAACTGGACGAGGCGAAGAACACCACCAGCCCTGCCCCTGCAGCGCCGACCACCGCCCGGGTGCGCCGGACGAGCCTGACCGACAGGCATTTGCCCGGGCCACCACCGGCCCACCAGGTGACCGCACCACCGGCGCCGGCGTACCCGGCCACGGTAGACACCGCCGAGACCGGCCCGGCGCCAGCGCCACCAGGCCCGAAGGCAGCGAACAGTTGCACGGCCTGGACCGGGACGGATTGCACCGCGGCCTGATCCGTACCGGTTGCACAACCGACCACCAGCTGGCGACCACCGGCCACCAGCGCCTGACACACCAGCGCCACCTGGGCCGAGCCACCCGCCGGCAGCGCACGGGAACCCGCCACCGCGACGGGACCGGAAGAAAGAAGCACCTGGAACATGGCCACACCCCCTGTTGCTGAACCGACCACCCCGCGGCCAGCCCGCGCCAACGAGCGCGCGTGCCGATGCCGACGACCCACCCCAGGGCAACCTGCCCCCCGGAGGGTGGGCGGCGGGGTTAAGTGACCGGTAGCCCGCGAGTGACGGAGCGCAAGGGAGGAAGCGAAGCGGCCCTTGCGCGGAGGAGGGAGTGGGCTAGAAAGGGAACGTCCCCGACGCCCACCCTTTGGGGGGCAACAAGCTACTGGCTTGCGAAGCAGGCCAGCACAACGCCGGGCAAGCGGAGCGCGCAGCGTAGGCGAGCGCAGCTGGCCGGAGCGGAGGCACCAGGGATGTGTAGGGGCGCGAAGCGCGCCCGAAGGGCCGGAGCGAAGCGGAGCCCGGATCAGCCCGGCCGACGGCGAAGCCGGCGGGGTGCCCGCACATGGGGGATTCCTCCTCGGTCCGACCGTCTTCCTGCGATTCCCCGTTAAGATGAAGCGGTCATTGGCCTTACCCTAATCGCGTGGCGATTGCCGAACCAAGTCGGGCTGCTTAGTTCATCGGCCAAATCGCGCCGGGCGTTAGGACAGTTAAGACCCATCGAGGCATGCGAGGAACAGATATCCCCATGCGTCGAAGACAGGCACTTGGGCTTCTAACTCTGGGATAAACGGAGACAAAGCGTATTCAGAAAGTTTGACGGTGCCATCCGCGCCCTTAGTCCGAACCATGACAGAATCGGCAGAGGCCATCGCGCCAATCACTTCTCTAAAAGATGGGTCGTCTGTACGAACCGCATAAAAGTAGTTGGCCGGTTTATAGCGCTGCTTGCTCTCCGCTAACATCCGCTCGAATTGATCAACATTGATCGACTTACTGACTACCAGCGAAATTAGAGCGTCCTTGGCCTTTTTCTGTTTGAGCCATTCTTCCGATGGTATAGCGGTGTAAAAATGGCCCTGGTCTACGCGTAGACCCATAAAAGAATGGTCATCCGAGAGCGGCGTCTCACTAAGGACAAATATTCCAACATTGTTAATTCCAATATTCACACCGTTTGTGCTGTCGCTAGCCAACAGACATGACACGCGGTCGGTCATGGGATCCTGGCTTTTCTTGAAACTCCAGAACAAGCCGTTAAGCGCACGCGATTTGGCTTCAATCACAGTCGGACCTGGCAGGATGTCCAAAGGGTCGCCTTTCGGCCAGGTGGTTTCATAATCGCGAGCTGCAAGATACGCATTTGTTAGGCTTTTTTTATGTTTAGGGTGTGCGATATCCGCAAGCCATTGAAGAACGTAAGCCCGCGCCGCGTATGGATCCACATGTCGATACTTTCTAAGTTTCGATAGCGCCGTTTCATAAGAGTAGTACTGGAATGTGCCAGTCAGGGAGTGTGCAGCAAGCCTGGCGTCGGCCCCTGTATCCCCCAATTTGGCTGCCTTCACGAATTTGATTTCGGCATCCTTGTCACGACCTTCCGCAAGTAATTTCTCCCCTTGGTTACGCAGAATAATCGCTGTTTCATCAGTGACGGGCGGGGTGACTTTAGAAGGTTCGAAACGGTCGACAGCTGGAGCCTTTGTGGGATTTTGGATACAACCCGATAGGAGGCCAGCGAACAGGAAAAACAAGGTGGTCTTTTTCATTATGTGTTATCACCTGTGATTGAAGCGAGGTTAGCAAGGAGCTCCGTGTCGGAAGGTAAACCTACGTGCCATTAATGCCTTCGCGATGGCAATTCAGCGACCTCTTTCCGGAGGTACCTGTCTCATTATCACGGCCAGAGCATCCCACCGATCGACTCTACGACAGAGTACCCCGGCGTTTGCCAGGATTTCCACGAGCGAATCGGGAGCACGCCAAAAAAGCATTTAGTCTTCAAGGTCTGTTGCGGGCCGGACTCAGACACCATTCCCGAACCGAACAACTCTCAGCATTTTGAGGACGGCCCCTTTCGGAGAAGCCGCCAGCCCTCGTTCAATCAAGCCGGAGCTATCCCACCTGATTCACTCAGACCACCTCAAACTGCGGCGGCTCGGGATCGAACAGCAATTCTTCGCGCACGACATCGACGTCGTCGGGAGCCTCGATCGCGATACGGACCTGGTTACCGCGGATCTCGTTGATCGTGATCCGGATGTTGTTGTCGAAGACGAGGGTCTCGCCCTCGCGGCGGGTGAGGTTAAGCATGGTCGCTCTCCTTGCGATAACAAAGCGGTCATCCTGACCGCTCTTCAAGTCTACTCGAAACTCAATGACGAACAACGGTAAGCCATACTCATCAGAAACGGCCTACGCATCTATTGCACGAATGTATCGGCAGGCTGGAAAGTCTGAGCAAGCCAGGAATTGTTCGCCAGCATGCTTCCCTTTTCTTGCTACTTTCTGAACCAATGTTGAGCCACACTTCGGGCAAACGGGCTCCGAGCTTGCCGATTCACTGATCGGTGCAGGCTCGGGATCGATCATGACGGCGGGCAAGCCATCTGGCTCCGGATCTGTCCCCGCATGCAGGTCTGGCGCCGGCTCCGGCTCCGGCTCCGGGAACAAGACACCCCGTACCTCGCCAATCGAATACCCACGCTTCGCGTCGAAGTAATGGAGCGCCAGCCCCGCACTCTCGCAGACTGATGCCAGGAAGGCGTCACGTTGAGAACGGGAGCGAGCCTTGTGGGATGCATCATTCAGTTCAACAGCGGCGATAACGGAAAGATCGCCTGGATGACAGATCAGATAGTCGAAGTGCTTCGCGGCGATGCGGTTGAAAGCACTCTGCCATTTGCTCCGCCCCATGCCCTTTCGTGGCGTCACAACATCTGCAACGCGCACCTTGCCCAAAACCTCAGCCTGGCCACCACAGGCCTGTTTCAGGACGCCGTAGAAAGACCGTTCTGCTGGGGTAAATACTGGGTCGCGGCGCACATAAGCAGCCTCGGGTGCGCTGGTTGCCGACAGCTTGGCGAGCAAGAAAAAGCCAACAAGAACCACGAATACGATGAACAACCATTCCATGTGAGGAGCCCGATCAGTCAGGAGGACCTATATTCCCAGATTTTCCGACATGTGCACACTTGAACACACGACCCCACTTCAGTTTAACGATAGTGGGGACTACGCGGAGGGGTCAGCAATGCCTAATCGACGCCATACACCAAAGCCTGAACATACGTTTCTAGCTATCAGGATTGAGCATCACAAGGCCCGTTGTAATGCTGGTGTGGACTTGAATCTACTTGGGGGCAGCCTCTACGACGTCGATCCCAAGGCGCTGGTTTACCGCTATGACACCACCCTGGAAGTGTCCGGTATATGCGCGTATCCGGACGAACGAGCAGGTGAGCGTTACGACGTCACTGTCTATGGTGCCACGCCGGACTCTTGGCAAATGGCCCTCCGGATCGAGGATTTGCAGGAGCGGGACAAAGACGGGGCACCACGTTACAAGAACCTCAAGCGTGGCTTGGTGCCCGTCTACCGGGAGGCACCGTCACTTGGGCACATCGAGAAGGTGCGCGGGGAGGCGCGTTACTCTGTAGTGATTTGGGCGGCCCCATTGTTCGTCACCGATGCCCTCACCCTGCTTTCCCATGATCGGCAACTTTATGTGGCGATACAGGAGCGACGGCTTAGCCGCAGACGTGAGGTGCGATCGTTTTCGATCCAAACCACCGATCCATCAGAGGAATAACGGCTCGCTGCGAGCCAGCCGATGACGTCGCCTCCTCCTCGCCGACAGCAATCGACCTTTAGTGGTCGTCAAGCCAATGCCAGTCAGGACAGGCGCATGACCCTTTTCACCGAAAGAGCTATTGTTCTGACTCCAGAGATTGGATCACAGGGAGGGTTTTATGCTTCGGTGGGCAAGGACAATTGTTGTATCAGTGGCTTGTCTGCTGCCATGCAGCATCGAGGCGGCTCAAACATACATCTGTGACGATTACGTCATCACGGAGGAACCGGAGAAATTCAGCGGCTGCAAGATTGTCGGATCCGACATTGAACCGCCAAAGAAGACGGCTCAGCAGCGGCTTGAAAACTACATAACCCACATGGGGTTGCCCTATATCTACTACAACAACGAGGCTGGCCTATTGACTATCGATTCTGTCATTGCCGTCCTGAACAATTTTCACGCGCGGCTAACGGGTGGAATTGAAGGATGCAGCCTCGAACAGAAGCGAGGCATTCTTACAGGGACGCGATGCCGGCAGCTTTTCTCACTTGCCACGCCTGAAAACCGGGAAATGATTGAACTGGCATGGCGCCAATTAATCGGTGACCATGGAACTTGGCGACCAATCACCAGGGAAGAATTAGCCGAGCGGAGAGGGGGTAGGAAGATTGTTGAGTTGGCTGAAATGATAAAGCACTCGTCACCTGTCGCCGCGCTTCTACTTAGCAAAAAGGATCCGCATCCTCTAGAGATTTATATCTCAATTATGGAACTGCTCGACTCTTTGGAGGAAGCGCGTAACAGACCTTAGAGATTGCCCGATAAGTTTCTACCACTTCGTTCGTGCCGACGGTATCGTGACAAGGAGTGTGTCAACGTCCGCCCTTGCCGGTAGCAGAAGTCAGCGGAGTTCTTTGCGGACACGTGCCCGAAGCACGAGAAGGGGATCAAGCGGGAATCGGCCCAAGCGGTGGCTAGGCACTTGGGGTGACGGGTTGTTCTGATCTGGCATCGGGGTGACCGAACCGCTTAACTCATGGCTCGGGGCTCGGAGCCCTCACGCAATACCCAGCATGGAATGTCCCGCACACGCACGTTTCTTGCGGCTGGCACCGGAGGCCTGGCGCGGGCCTTGCCCGGGCTGGAGCTGCTGGCAAAGCCAGGAGCGGAGGGCCGGATAAAGCAAGGCCCGTGACAGGCCGACTACCCCCTCGGGGGCCAGGGGGGATCAAAACAGGCGAGCCCGGCGCGGCCCTTGCCCGGCGCAAGCTGGTGGACCCACGAGCGCGGCGCCGGAAGAGCAAGGGGCGTGACGGGCGAGTACCGCACGTTACTCCGACGGCTGCGATACGACCCAGATTCGTCGCAACGGCAATTCAAGCTGGATCTCTTCATCCAGCTTGTCGTAGTGAGTCAGAACCTGGTCGATGAGATCGTCTTGGTCCCACAGCCTTACTCGGAAGAACTGTGTGGCGGTTTCGCGATCGACACTGCTCTTGAATCCGCCCCAGGAAACCAGCAAACCGTTAGTGGCTTGCACGTTCTGCATGACTCCAATGAGCTGATCCAGTGTTGGCCGGTCTAGCGGAGAATCACCCGATTTCACCTGGACGCAAATCCTCGGCTCGGCAAAGCCCATTGGCCCGGGAGCAGCGAGTATGTCGATTCCCTTGTCTGGACCTTCTGGGCTGAGATGCGTCGCATACCCTTGGGCGCGTAGCACTGCATCCACCAGGCGCTCCAAGCCATGACCTTTGAATCGGGCGATTATCAGCTTAGCGATTTGATCGCGGGCCGCCTGGGCGAGGTCGTTGAAGCCGGCCTCGCTCTCTGCATCCGCTTCATCCTGATCCGACGATACAACTGATGTGGCGGTCGGCTTCCAGTTCGTTTTCGACATTGCCTTGACCCGCTGCTCGGCATCGTTGCGGCTGATCTGGCAGACGGTCATAAACGCACCGAAGGAGTACAGCAAGTCCTGATCGAAGTTAGAGCGTGGAATGTCCTCGGCGATCCAACGAACCGTTCGATAGTGGAAGAACGGATCTTCGGCATCGGGTACAAAGGTGTAAGGGCTTGTTACCTCAGCGATATGGATCGCAGGTTTATGTTTACTCGGGAGGACGATCCAGTCGCCGGGCTCCATGCCTTTCGCAAAGGCCCAGATCTGACCAGCGTTATTCGTAATCCTCCCTTTGGGCGCCTTGGGATACACATCCTCCAGCAGGGAACGAAGCTGCTGCCTGGAGTCTATTTTCGACAGGTCGTGGGAGAGACCATCCCAGGTCAAATAGATGCGCTTCTCGTCGAGAAACCTCTTCTCGTGTTCTCCGTGCTGCCCAGCCCGAACCATCCAAAGCGCCATTTCACCCCCCCCTTACGATGGATCAACCACGACGCCACTCCCAGGGTCGTTGCTGAAGCCCAGCCTTTGCCCAAATCCCCAGCCCTAAACTTCGGGCTTTATCCTGTGCCTGATAGTACCGTGATTCATTGCAGTACTTCGGGTAGGCCGCTGCTTGGCCGGTCTCGATCAGAGCGAGATTCAGGCTTGTTGATTCTTCTGGTGAGGCGAAGAGCTCACCCACTGTCCTGCCATATCGATCCTTGGTCACCGGCCGCATCATCACCCGTTCCGGCGTGATCGACCGCAGATAGTCCCGGCTCTCCCTGCCCCACGGCTTCTGTCCCATCTCCGGGGCATCGATGCAGTACAGTCGGATCTTTATCAGCTCGCCATCACAACGGACTCGCATGGTGTCACCATCGTAGATCGAGGCCACCTCGCAGCTAAGCATGTCACCAGCAGGCGTTGGACTTGGGCCATCTGCCACAGCCCGGACCAGCCAGGGAGCGGCAAGGCCCACGACAGCCACAGCCCAGAACAACAAAATGCGGCGGTGGTTGAGATAGTCCGAGAGCCGGACTAGTCCGCGTGCCGGACTACCCTTTTTATACCTGTGACGAGACATTCTGCCAGTTTCACCCTTATCCTTAGTGCACAGTGCTAATTCCTGCATAATTTCACGAGAAATCAAACTCACGATTTGCCGAATGATGGTTTGTGGGTGCCGTTATCAAGTGGGGCTAGAAGGTGTGGCGGGCTCGGGCTCCCGACACTCCACCAATGTTTTCCTAAGAGGGATGGGGAAAGATGGCAAAAATAAATGTTTCGCTGTACGTGAAACGCATCGTCTTCAAGACAAGAAAGAAGGAATTCGAACCACCACGCCTCGAGGAATTTCTTGCCAAACATATTAAGGCCAAGCAGCCGATCCGGGAACGTCACCACCCGCCGCTTGGTCAGATCGACGATGACGTAAAGCACTGCCTGTTTATCCAGGGACATCGCCCGTTGGGCAACGGCGCCTTCGAGTTCTCGCTCTGTAGTTATGTACCTGGGAGCGCCCCATCCCAGATGACCCAGTCTTTTGACCAGCCCCAGGTGGCATTAGTTGACGACCCCATTATCGACCCAGATACAAAGGAACCACGGGAGGTCGTTGTCGTTGCCCACTGCCTTGTCTTTGGGGAGGCACTGTTGGCGACGCTTCCATCGAACCTTGGTGGGCAGCACGTAATTGCAAACTACCTAACCTTCTTACTGCGGAAGTTCGGCGATCCCAAGCATCCGAAAGTTCACCTACTCGACCACATGTGTCCCAAGCTACAAAAGGCTATCGAGCTGGGAGGTGGTGTCGACGAAGTCATTCTGAAGATGTCTCACACAATTCCCGGCACACCCTCTTCACGCTTTGGGAAACTGCTTGGCGCTGGCCGTGAGAGCATCGGCGGAACCAACTTATTTTCGTCCACCTTCAAGGCGCCGAAAGGCTCGCGGCTTTCAACCGATGACGTGCTGGAGGCCTATGAGGAGTTCAACGACACCAGCGAAATCGACAATCTAGTGATCGTACTCAAAGATACCCAGCGCATCGTTGGGAACGAAAAGCTGAAAATGCGTCACCGCGTCGAAGTGAGCGAAACCAAGGGTCGTAACCCGAATGCCGTGGAGTTGAAGCGAGAGCTGCGTGATTACCTTGCAGCACTGCGCACACCAGACGAGAATGATGAGCGAATACTGAACGACGATGGGCGTTTCGCTCTAAATCACTAGGCAAAGCCACCCATGAAAGACCTACTTATTCCTGACGAATGGCAGTCTCTGCCGGCGTTACTGAGGCAAATCCTCGGGATCGTTGGCAAAACCTCGCATGCCTATCTGAAGATGCTGGTCGGCTTTGCATTGCCTTTTGCAGCAGGTAGTGCTTTAGGCCTTTACGCCATCCCCATGACACCCAGCACCTCAGAGGCTCTAATTCGAGGCGTGCTCTCTTTCGCCGGTTTGTTGTCAGGCTTCATGGTGACGTTGATGCTCTTTACTGGCAGGACGGAAAAGACCGACTCCCTGAGTCTGGAAGCAGCCCGCGAGTATCGTGATAAGGTCATTTACCTCTTGTGGTCGCAGACTCAGACACTCGTATTCAGTCTCACCACGGCATTGATGTCGGTACTGTGGATGCTGGCAGAGAGCCGCTCCAACAGCCTGATGCTAGAGATTCTTACGGTTGGCCTCTTCGGGTTCCTAGCGGTGGCGCTGGTTAGGACGGTGCTGCTACCGCTACAAATTTTCGACCTACATCAGTTTGCACTAAACATGATGGTAAGTGAAAAAGCCGACGCTTTGCGCAAGACAATCGCTGAGCAGAAAGACGAGGATTGAGCCCAGGCTCCCCACAATCACTCCACCCACCGGCCCAACAACGGATCCAGAGTCGGCCCTTGACGGGCATCTAGCCGGAACGTTGGCGACTTCGAACCAGGAGCATGCCGGACCTGGACAGACAACTCCACGTCCCGCAGCACTCCCGGCAGCGTCGCCAGAACATCTGGCTCCGCGTACACCAGCCGCACAGTCTCACCTACAACCTCCACCGTCGGCGGCTCAGCCTTGGCGCCCTTGACCGTGACCTCGCCGGTCAGCAGCACCTGGCCGATATTTTCGGACTCAGCCAGCGCCTCCCGCAGCTCCTTCACCGTAACCTGATCGCCCTTCGCCGTGGTGGTGGTGGTGATTTCGGGTTGGCCTCTGACCAGGACAGCGTGATCCGTGTACCAGTCGCAGTTGGACTGCCGGCAGACCGAGCGCGGTCCGTTCTCGGAATCCACGATGAACCCACCCTCACGCCAGGGCCCGCGCACCGGGTACTCGCCATCCACGTCTTCGAAGCTCCGGTTGTCCCTGCCCTCGATGCGCAGTGTCCAGGCATTGCGCCCCTTCTCCGCGTCGTACTGCTCCCGAGCCGCGGTGATATCGCCGATCGCAGAGCGAATCAGCCCGCCAGTGCCCTCGCCCGCTTGGGCCAGCAGCATGAAAACCATACCCAGCACAGCCATGATCCCGGCAAAGACCAACTCGCCCCAGCCCATCACGTTCATCCGGTACTGCTCGTTACCCGGCAACACGCAGCGCACCCGGCTAGGCCAGAACCAAGCCACACCGGAGGGCGTCATCATGTCTGCGATACTGTGAGAAACCCACCCAGCCACAAGGGCCAGGAAGAAACCGAAGGGCAGGAGGAAATAGGCGGCAATGCCGACCGTGGCCTGGGCCAGCAGAGAGTGCGTGGCGGTGCGATGGCCTACCCAGTGCTCCAGCGGTCCAGACAGGTACGGGAAAAGCCGACCAACGATGCTCTGCCGGCTATCGAGATCTGCAATTAGGGAGGCAGAGACCGCGGCTACCGCCTCAGTCGGTCTAGGGGAGTGCAGCGCGACGAGACACGCCGAAAGGTAGGCGGTCTGAGCCGCAATTAGGTGTGTTGGGGTCAGCATCCGTGCCGCCTTGTGGTCATTCAGAAACTGGCATGCGCATGGTCCATTGGGCCGGACAGCGCATTGCTGTAGATTACAGCACAGTTGCAGTACAAGACCGAGGATTGACTATGCCTACAACCAAGACCGCCACACTGACCTTTCGCATCGACCCCGGCATGAAGGAGGCGCTGCGGACTGCGGCGCAACATGAGCACCGATCCATCGCCAACATGGTCGAGGTGCTGATCCTGGACTGGTGCAGTCGGAACGGCATCGTAATCCCCAAGCAAGATTCGCTCTTAGATGGGGGCCGCCGGCAACCAGTGGAAGCGCCTGCGGACATACGGCGGGGGAAGCGTGATGGCGACGAATAAGCCCCCGAGTAGGAAGAAAACCACCGCACCTAGTGTGAGTTGCCTGTCTAGCGAGCAGCAAGTGCTTGAGGGCGTGCAACGTGTGCCACCCGAACGCAATGGCTCCGCGGACCTGGTAAAGACAAAACAACGCGTCGCCGACCACGGGGAGGTGTTCACACCCGCGTGGATGGTCGAGGCGATGCTCGACCTGGTTAAGGGCGAAACCGAGCGTATCGACTCCCGCTTCCTGGAGCCGGCATGCGGGAGCGGGAATTTCCTTGTCGAGGTCTTGCGGCGCAAGCTAGCCGCCGTCGAACTCAAGTATGGGAAGTCCGACTTCGAGAAGCGGCACTACGCGCTCCTTGCCGTGATGTGTATCTACGGAATCGAGATGTTGCCGGACAATATCGCCGAGTGCCGCGCGAACCTGCTGGAGATTCTGACGGACTACCTGGCACTCGATGCGTCGCAGGACTTGTATCTAGCCGCCTCCGATGTGCTGTCGCAGAATCTCGTCCACGGGGATGCCCTGACGATGCGGACCACTGATGGCGAACCGATCACCTTTGCCGAGTGGGGCTACCTGGGCAAGGGCAGATTCCAGCGCCGCGACTTCCGCTTCGACGTGCTCACCGGTTCTTCGGCCTTCAGTACAGAGGGTTCACTCTTCGCGCATATGAGCAAGCACGAGATCTTCACGCCCGTGAGGACCTACCCGCCGATGACGGTGAGTGAGCTTGCCCGCGAGGCCCTCGGCGACACCGCGAAGGAGACCGCATGAACGGCCAGGCAAGCTTCACCCTACCCGGACGCAACCCGGATGTATTGACCTGCATCGCGAACCTCTCCAACGACGAGGTGTTCACGCCACCCGAGTTCGCCAACCACATGCTGGACACGCTGGCTGAGGCGTGGGCGGCCGACCACGGCGGCGCGAACCTCTGGGCGGACAGTTCGGTGCGATTCCTCGACCCGTGCACGAAGTCAGGTATTTTTCTGCGAGAGATCACCACCCGTCTGACCAAGGGACTGGCCGAGGAGGTACCGGACCTCGAAGAGCGCGTCAATCACATTCTCACGAAGCAGGTATTCGGCATCAGCATCACGCACCTCACCAGCCTGCTGGCGCGGCGCAGCGTGTATTGCAGCAAGCACGCCAAGGGCGAGCACTCCATCGCTACGAAGTTTAACAGCGACGACGGCAATATCTGGTTCGAGCGCGTTGAGCACACGTGGGACAAGGGCAATTGCGTGCACTGCGGCGTCAGTCAAACTGCCTACGACCGCGGCAAAGGACTGGAAACACACGCCTATGCGTTCATTCACACCGACAACATCAGGACTCGGCTGGCCGAGTTGTTTGGAGACGATATGCAATTCGACGTAGTTATTGGTAATCCGCCGTACCAACTCGGCGCAGACGGCGGAACTCGCGACAAGCCAATCTACCAGCACTTCGTCGAGCAGGCTAAGAAGCTGGAACCGCGCTACTTGGCGATGATCATTCCGTCGCGCTGGATGGCTGGCGGACTCGGACTGACCGAGTTCCGACGGGCCATGCTCAGCGATACGCGCATCCGCGCCCTCATTGACTATCCGAACGCGGCTGAGGTGTTCCCATCGGTTGGCATAAATGGCGGCATCTGTTACTTCCTGTGGGACTCCGCCCATGACGGCAAATGCAGCTTTTCCACGGTTAGAGCTGGCGAGTTTTTTGGACCGACGAACCGGTCACTTGGCGAGTTTGATGTACTTGTTAGGGACGACCGTGCTCTGGACATTTTGCGGAGGGTGTTGCAGCACGGAGAGCCGTCCGTCAACACGATCCTGGCTCGGGACAAGGAGTTCGGCTGGACTTCCAACTTTGATGGGTTTCACGCCACGAAGAAGTCGGGAGACGTGCCCCTGTACTACATACGTTCGATGAAAAGAAGTCAGGGCTTTATCGCACGTAGCGCTGTTACCAAGAGCGAGCACCTCATCGACACATGGAAACTCCTCGTACCGGCGGTTGGATCTGGCCGGGAACGGGAGCGAAGTGGCGTTGACCTTGTTCTAGGCCCGTCTCTGATTGCACCATCGCCATCAGTGTGTACCCAGTCATTCCTTTTCTTCTACGTGTCGTCACGTGGGGAGGCTGAGAGCCTTCAGTCGTACTACAAGACCCGGTTTTTTCGATTTCTGGTCTCGCTACGGAAGATCACGCAACACGCCACCCACTCGACGTATCGCTGGGTGCCGATGCAGAAATGGGACCGCATCTGGACAGACGCGGCGCTCTACGAGAAATACGGCATCACGGAGGGTGAGCAAGCCTACATCGAGTCGAGAATCCGGCCTATGGGCGATGGCAATGAGTAGGAGCATCGAGGAAATCCTCGCGCCCAAACCGGAAGCCCGGCCGCGCGTCTACGCCTACTCGATTGCCGACAAGGCGCACACTGGATTGCTCAAGGTGGGCCAGACGACGCGCGACGTAAAGCAGCGCGTTGCCGAGCAGCTCAAGACCGCCGCGATCAAGAATTACAGTATCGAACTGGATGAACCCGCCGAGCGCGAGGACGGCGGCATCTTCACCGATTACGAAGTGCGCGCCGCACTGGTCAAGAAGGGTTTCGAGAACCCCGAACTGGAATGGATGCGGTGCTCTGTCGCCGATGTGCAGACCGTTGTCACCGAGCTGCGAACTGGCCAGCGGTTCACAGGCACGCACCACGAGACGTTTCCGATGCGACGCGAGCAAGCCGAGGCGGTGAAGATGACCCACGCCTACTTTCTCTCGCGCTGGGCGGAAGATATGCACGCCGCCCCGCGCTTCCTGTGGAACGCGAAGATGCGTTTCGGCAAGACGTTCACCACTTATCAGCTCGCCAAGAAATTGGGCGCCAAGCGGGTGCTCGTGGTGACCTTCAAGCCCGCCGTTGAGGATGCATGGCAGACGGACCTTGAGAGCCACGTGGACTTCGATGGCTGGCAGTACCTCTCGCGATCTTCCGGCAGCGACCCGACTCAGATCGACCGCAACAAGCCGGTCGTCTATTTCGGCTCCTTCCAGGACCTGCTCGGCCGCGACTCGGCCGGGAACATCAAGCCCAGGAACGAATGGCTGCACACGGTGAACTGGGATCTCGTGGTGTTCGACGAGTACCACTTCGGTGCCTGGCGAGAGACCGCGAAAGAGCTGTTCGAGGGCGAGGAGGAGGCGGTTGCCAAGAAGGAGGCCAAGCTCGAATATGCAGCTGGGCTGGAGGACGTGAACGAAGACCTCACGGTGCTCTCGGAGAAGGAGGCCGAGTTCCTGCCCATCACCACCCGGGCCTACCTCTATCTCTCCGGCACGCCGTTCAAGGCGCTGGCTACGGGCGAGTTCATCGAGGAACAGATTTTCAACTGGACCTACACCGACGAGCAGCGCGCCAAGGAGGCCTTTTCTGCCGCGAACCCTGGCCAGCGCAACCCTTACGGTGCGCTAGCGCAGATGCGGCTGCTGACCTACCAGATGCCTGATGAGCTGCTGGCTATTGCCAGCGGTGGCGAGTTCGACGAGTTCGACCTCAACGAGTTTTTCGCCGCGACCGGCGTGGGCCTAGCCGCACAGTTCAAGCACAAGAGCGACGTGCAGAAGTGGCTGGAAATCATCCGTGGCAGCTACGCGCCCACATCAGTCGAGCACCTGAAGACGGGTACCAGGCCGCCGTTTCCATACGCGGACGTGCGTGTGCTGCCCTATTTGCAGCACTCATTCTGGTTCCTACCCAATGTCGCCGCTTGCCATGCGATGGGGAACCTGCTGGCGGAAAAACATAACGTCTTTTGGCATGCATACGAGGTGGTCGTCGCAGCCGGGGCAGCGGCGGGCATCGGCCTGGAGGCCTTGCTGCCCGTGCGAAAGGCGATCGGCAGCGGATTCGAGACCAAAACCATCACGCTCTCGTGCGGCAAGCTAACGACCGGCGTGACTGTCCCGCAGTGGTCGTCCATCCTGATGCTGCGCAATCTCAAGTCGCCCGAAACCTATTTTCAGGCAGCGTTTCGGGTGCAATCGCCTTGGTCCATCAAAAACCCCAATGGCGATAATCCGAACGAGGAAGAAGTCCTCAAGCCCGTCTGCTTCGTCTTCGACTTCGCGCCCACACGGGCGCTGCGGCAGATTTCCGAATACGGCATCGGGCTCGCGCCCAATGAGCCGAACCCGGAGAAGGCAGTCAAGGACCTGGTGTCGTTTCTGCCCGTATTGGCCTACGACGGCGCCAATATGACCCAGATCGACGCGGGCGGCATTCTCGACATCGCGATGGCGGGAACCTCGGCCACGCTGCTGGCGCGCAAGTGGGAGTCCGCGCTGCTAGTGAACGTGGACAACGACACCCTGCGTCGAATCATGGGCAACCCCGAAGCCATGGCAGCCGTGGAGCGTATCGAGGGCTGGCGCTCGCTCGGCGACAACATCATCGAGACGATCATCAACAAGAGCGAGAAGGTCAAAGAGCTCAAGAAGAAGGCCAAGGATGGCGACCTGACCCAAAAGGAGAAAAAGGAACTCACTGCCGAGGAGAAGGAGTACAAGTCCAAGCGCAAACTTGTTCAGGAGAAGCTGATCAAGTTTGCCACTCGCATCCCGGCTTTCATGTACCTCACCGATTTCCGCGAGAATACCCTGCAGGATGTGATTACCAAGCTTGAGCCGGATTTGTTTCTCGCCGTGACTGGCCTGACAGTGCAGGACTTTCACCTGCTAGTCCGCCTCAAGGTGTTCAACACCGAGCAGATGAACCAGGCCGTGTTTGCCTTCCGCCGCTATGAAGACGCCTCGCTCCGCTACACGGGAATCGAAAGCCACGAGGGGCTGGCGCACTATGGACTTTACGACACCGTGGTGGCGCGGGAGTAAACACGCGCTCCAGGGGCGCCATACCCCTTGGAACGACTTCAGCGCCATCACCTGAAGAGCCACTATCGCTACTACTTACGAAAACAGTGCGCATGGCACTTTTAGGCGTTAGCGATGCGTGGTTGCATAGAAACGGCTACGCGACCGAGGGGACTGAGCCGCAGCATTAACATCCCGAAATGATTACCGCCTTCGCATCTGCCACAGGAAAAAGCGAAACCCAGTAAACAGCGCCGTCGCCACACCCGACACAACCAACATCTCCTGTAACCCGAATCCTCGACTGATGTAGCGCATAGCCATTGCAGCCACGATCAACAGGATCACCAATGGCGTCATGTCCACGTAGCGGATTCCAGCCTCGTGGCTGAATCCCCGCGCCATCGCCGGTGTAATCTCCGGCTCCTTGGCCGCAGCCTCCAGCATGCCCCGTATCGCCGCTGGCACTCCGCCCGAGTCCTGGGCCACATGCCGTAGGAAGCGAGCCTGGGTACGCTGATCCGAGAATCGCACCGGATTCTGGTCCAGCCACCCCTCTGCAATCCGCTGACAGTCCTCCAGCGGCAGCGGCTTCAGCTCTACGGTCACCGGGAAGCGCCACACCAACCGATCGATACGCGTCCGCCGGTTCTTGTCGTCCATCGCTGCCACGACCTGGGCGGCCTCGATGATCTGACCGAACAGTTCTGCCTGCTGTGGCGCGACCTCCATGGTTTCGAGGAACACCAGCGTCGGTCGTTTGCGCAGGGCCGCGATGATGATCTCTGCCGTGTCCGCCACAGCCAACCGGCGCAGGGGCCGTGCCAGGTCCTTCCACGGCAGCCCGCCTTGGCGCTGCGCCCTCGCCTTCACCTGCGGCCCGAGCAGCGACGCAGGCACGGCCAAGCCCACGCTGTCATGCAACTGCTCGCACATGGCGATGAGCACATGCTTGGCGGTACCGGCTGGCACCCACAAAGTCGGCTTATCGGTGGTCGGATGTTGCTCGTACAGGTGCCGCAGGAAGGCGCTCTTGCCGATGCCGGCCCGACCGCGCACCAGCACGTTTGCCCCGCGACCGATGGCAGTCATGGCCTCGTCGGTTTCACGTGCACGGCCAATAAAGCCCGTAACCGCTTCCACTCATGACCTCCGTAGCGCCTGGCGCTTTCCTCCAGCGCCGCGGCCAGCTTGATCTCGCCCTGCCGGGCGTCGTGCTCTGCTTTCTTGGCCTTCTCGGCGTCAGACCACAGCGTGTCCGACTCGACGCGACCCTCGGCCACCGCCTGCTTGAAGTACTCCAGCCTGTCCCGGTAGAACGCCGCCATCTCCGCCGCCTCAGCGCGGGCAGCCTCCAGTTCCGTGAGTGTCGCGACCTCGTTCAGGAACGCGCTCACCAGCTGCTGGCGCTCCTGGGCTACTGCCTGCCGCGCACGGGCCGCCTCAATCTCGCGCTTGCGACTGAACAGCGGAATCTCCACCGTGAAGCCGGCATTCAATCCTGACCCGTCCGTACTGGTCGCGAGCCGGTTGTAGCCGAGCTTGGCCTTGCTGACCCACTCGCTCTGCTGGGCTATTGCGGTGGCCTCGGCCTGCTTCTCTGCCAGTGCCGCACTCTCGGCCATCACCAGGGCCAGTGCGTCGTCCAGCGGCGCGGCCTGAGCGACCAGAGCCCACAGCATGCCGACGGTGAACAGCGCCGCCCTCATTCGCCGAACAGGTCCATCTGCACTGCCTCCATACTGACCAGCACCGGGCAGGCCTGCTGCAGCACCAGCATTTCCCGGACTTGGCCGATGGCATCGTCGTCCAGGCCAACGGCCTCCAGCACCACCTGGAGCTTGCCCTCGTCCGTGGTCTGGATCCGCTTCACCTTCGCGGTCAGGTCGGTGACCCGGGCGGTGATCTGGACCGCGGCGTCCGGCTTGCCTAGGTCGATGATGTCGTCGTGTTTGCGTGCGGCTTCCGCCATGTCTGCTCTCCTTGCTGCGGGGTCGATTCAATCCACCTGGCGCCGCCCCGCTGCGGCACCAGTGGTCAAGTAATCCTCGATGAAGGCCCGGGCAGCTTCCCAGCCGCGGCAGATGGCGACGCGGTAGCCCTGCGCCTGCAGCTGCCGCAACCACTCGCGCTGTTGCGGGCTGGCCGTGCCCTTGCCGGTCTTGAGCTCGACGTAGAGCCCGTGGTGAACGCCACGCGGTACCGGCAGGCAGATATCCGGGACGCCGCGCTTCACGCCCTCAGCCTTCATGCGCGCCGCCACGGCCTTGTGCCGATGGCCGCCGTTGGGGATGGCGTACATCAGCGCCAATTCCGGCCAGCGGCCCCGGGCAAGCTCAGCCCAGCCGAACAGCGCCTTCTGCTCCTGGTGCTCGCTGCCGGTCACCGCTTGGCCCTCCGCATCTCGCCTCGCTGCGGCCAGTAGCGCTCGACGTGGCGCCGCACGTCCTCACGCTGGTGAGCCGGTACCCCGGCCAGCGCCAGCCGGCGCTTGGCCTTGTCCTGTTCGGCCAAAAGCTCGGCCACGTAATCCGCGGTGCGCTTCATGGCTGCCCTGCCTTGCGCCGCATCCTGGCGCGAACCTCGGCGGCTTCCTCGGCGCTCATGCGCGGTAGGTACTCGGGCCATTCGTCGTCGCGCTGTTGCTCGACCTGCTGCCGGCGCTGGCTGCGCTCCCGATCCTCGCGGACCTTCAGGCCCGCCTCTGGCACGAACGTCCCCTCGGCCACCCGCCTTGCCAAACCCCGCAGGCAGGACAGCGACGACACGCGGATGGAACCGGCGGCCATCAGCGCGGCAAGCTCGTCGAGCACCGCCTGGGCCTGGCCGTTGCACGGCGCCACGATCCTTGCCGCCGAGGTGCGTTCGGGCTCGGTCATGCTGGCCGGAAAAACCAACTCGCCAATTTCACCACCACCACGTTGAGCACCTTCCAGCTCACGACGTGGTGGTGGTAGTGGTGGTGTATGTATTTCTAGGGGGGGTTTAAGGGGGGGATTTGCCTGTCCGGCTCCCGGACTAGCTTGTTTGTCTGCCGGACACCCTGAGTCCGCCTCCCGGACTACCCTCTGTCTGGCTCCCGGACACTGTTGTCCGGTACGCGGACTACCTGGGTCCGTTTCCCGGACAGTGTTGTCCGCCTGCCGGACAGTCTCGGGCTCAGGATCCGTGGTCTTCAGCCCCTCCAGCACCAGCCGGTACCGGGTCACCTGGCCGCCCTTGCCGCGGATCCTGGTCACCCGGCCCAGGCGCTCAAGCTCGCCCAGGGACTCGGCCACCGAGCTCTTGGCGAGGCCTGTCATATCGCAGATCTGCCGGAGCGACAGCCAGCACTCGCCCTCTGTATTGGCCTCGCTGGCGATGGCGACCAGCACCAGCTTGGCGGTGGGGCGGGCCAGCTGCGCCCAGGCCCAGGTGACGACGGCGGCATCCATGTCCGTCCTCCTTCGCCTAAGCGGCGAGCTTGTCGTCCAGGAACACGGCCGGGGACATGCCCAGATGCCGCGCGATCAACGTCAGGCGATCCACCGACAGCGACCGATGGCCGCTCTCGATGCGGCTCAGTTCGCTCTGACTGATACCGGCCATGCCGGCCAGCGTGATCTGGGTCATACCGGCGCGCTCTCGCGCCTCCCGGATGCGTTGTCCTACTACCTTTTCCATGGCAACACTCCTACAATGATCCTTGCGCATATCCGATGCGCTGAACTCATATTTCCTGCCCAGACAATCGGTCAGGGCTTATTCACAAAGGACTCCATAGCTATGAGGTCGCTCGCAGCGCGTGCGGTGGCTGCAAGGAAAGCAAAAGGCCTCACACAGAAACAGGTCGCCGATTTGATCGGCGTCGACCAGAGCCACATCTCCCGCATGGAACGCGGGGAGACTGCTGTCTCACTCGACTTATTGCTCGGCATCCGCCGCGTACTGGGTATCCCTTTGGCGCAGCTCCTCGATGAGGACCTGACCGAAGGCGAGGACGTTTTGTCCCGAATCAAGCAGGCAGAGGGGGCACCTCCCGGCCTGCGGGCGCTGGCCAATGACGATGCGCTCATCGCTTCCCTGGGGATCCAGGCCGGTGAGTGGCGTGCGCTCGCTTCCATCGATCTACCCTCTCCAGTATCCAAGGACGGCTACGTCCAATTGCTCATCACCATCCGCGCCATCAGCAGATAGGCACGTGACCCAAACGTGACGCACGTGAGTCACGTTCAGTCCAAAAGTGTCACGTTGAGTCACGTAAGCGCGGGGCGGAATGCGCTAACTGGTTGATTTACAAGAGAGTTGAAAGCGTGCCCTGCCTTCGGGAGGCAGGGGCCGGAGGTTCGAATCCTCTCACCCCGACCATATCTTTGAAGTGTGGGGTCCCGACCAACCCACCA
>Ga0272444_10000672_pt1 | contig 35274 bp, 24 predicted proteins | sample SSMForm13_FD_201033 | JGI IMG/M metagenome (GOLD analysis project Ga0272444, IMG submission 201033) | Marine sediment archaeal communities from Little Sippewissett salt marsh, Falmouth, MA, United States - SSM-Form-13 | ecosystem: Environmental > Aquatic > Marine > Wetlands > Sediment ...
TTAATCTCCAATAGATAATATTACTTCTTAATTTCGAAGATACCCACGATTCCGTGTCCAAATCCTGTGCCGGGCTGAAGATCGGTTTCGAGCTTGCGAAGAGAGAAGCCAAGGTGCGGCTCTATGACATTGGCCCGAACATCGCCCCAGGGCACCCATCCAACCCCTTCAATGACTCTGCGCATGGTTTCCATGGCTTCTTTAAGAGGGGCCGGATAATAGGGCATAATTTTTGGAACGTCATTTAGTTTTTCATCTTCTGTATCATAATTGCTGAGCAGTGAAATCGTATGGTTTACCAAGGTGTTACAGCACATGAAAAACATTTCAAAAAAATTGTTCAGATGATCAAATCCCGGTCGGGGCACATAGTCGACCAAAAGGCTTTCAAGATCTGTCCGAACATATCCCTCAAAGAGTGAATTCACCGGAAACCGCAATTTTGGGCAATTGGCGTTGTAGTCCCCGGTATCCATGTGACGGCCGATGAATATAGAACGATCAAAAAACTTTAACGGCTCAATCGTAACCCCTGATTCCTTGGACGCCTGATTGATGATTTTCATAATTTCATCTTTTGTTATCAGTCGTAACGGAAAGGATGAAATCTCCATTTGATCCCGTTCTTCCTCGGGATAAATATAGGAAATTCGATAATCCATGAAATATTCTTGGTCAGCGGGATGATGCCACAGATCCTGCCATTCACAGGTATAACGACCCAGCCAGTCCCCCATAAAAATCGCCCGCTCCGGTGCATGCCTGGCAATATCGGCAATGATTTGAACGGACTGATGATCATGGAAGTGTGAGAAGGTGCCGTAGGAGGTAAAATATACATCAAAAGGAGGACGTTCGGTGATCTCAGGCGTCAGGCCGTTTGAGAGGTCTGTTTGAATAAACCGTGTTTTTGGAAGCTGGCCGATATATTCATCGGCCTGTTGAAGAAGATCGGGGTTAATGTCGACACCCACATATTCTTGAAGCATGTCCGGTGTAATGGCAGCAGTTATGAATTCGAAAATACCGGGATCTTTGGTGGTTACATTCATCAACAGGTCGTATCCGTCGGCACTGCCGCAGCCCAGGTCAAGAATACGTATTCTTTCAAGGTTTCTTTTCTTTTTTTCCACCAAATTATTCAGTGCAGGGCGCAGAAAAATAGCGGTGTTCTGATCCTCCCAAAACCGTCGAACATTGTCATATTTTCCGGTCAGTCCGCTTGCTTTTTCATATTTTCCGGTGCTGTGGGCCTGTGTATATGCCTTTTTTTCTCCTTTTTGGTTCATTACTTACTCCTATTTATAACTTTTCATCACCTCAATGGCCTGAAACGCATCTTTGCAATACGCATCTGCACCGATTTGTGCGGCAAATTCCTTGGAGGTGGGGGCACCGCCGATAAGAACTTTAACCTTATCTCGAAGTCCTTGTTTTTCCAGCTCCCGGATCACATCTTCCATATTGCGCATGGTTGTGGTTAAAAGGGCCGAAAGTCCTAAAAACGGAGCCTTACTCTCTTTAACCGCATCCACGATGCGATCCGTACTCACATCAGATTTTAAATCGATAATATTGTAGCCCGAACCTTTTAACATGATGGCAACAATGTTTTTCCCGATGTCGTGAAGGTCGCCCTTTACAGTAGCAATGACAAATTTGCCCTTGCTCTCCACACCCGCCTTAATCAAATGAGGCGCCAGCATATCCATGGCCAACCCCACACATTCGGCAGAAGCCAGCATGTCCGGAATCAGATACTCATTTTGCTCAAATTTCTCCCCCACTATTTCCATGGATTCTGTTAATGATTCGATTAATATCTTCTTTGGATCTATATTTTGATTCAATGCCTCATTCACCAGTTCAGTGACTCCCGGCTGACCTTCCAGTCCCGGATCAAAGCCTTCGTCTTCAGCTTCCACTCTTCCCTGAATGACATTAAATGCGATTTTTTCTAAAAGTTCATTTGGATTCATCACCCGTTCCTCCACTTTTGTATGTTGTTATTGCAAATTGACATTAATTTGATTTGAGACCTTTGAAAAACGTTCAATTTTGTTCAAGACCAAGAAAGGCGAAAATTTTAACCACAGGAATACATGGAGTATTTTGAGGATTAAAATTTGAGCCTGACGCCGGTATTGGGCAAAAGGGGACGTTTTTCAAAGGTCTCATTTTAGGCCCGGCAAAAGTCCCGGAACCTTATTATATATGCGCTCCACCACATCCGAGTCCAAATGAGGCGCCGGTTCGGTTTCCAGTTTCGCCATATACTCAAGCGCATTTTCGATAACCTTGTCTTCCATATCCTTGGTTTCAAATTGATATGGGTCGGAGACATCCCCGCTGTGCATGGCCTTTCGAGCATGACGGGCAAACAGTCGATGGGTTGAGGCCATGACCTTTTTGACCATATTGAGCGTGTTATCAACCTCGGCCGGATTGATTTTGGGCTGTCTAAGACAATGCTTGATTTTTCCGATCTGTTCATTGTCGAGAACCGCCTGAAGCGGACAAAAACAATTGGTCCGATCCAAAAGCCCGAACGCATAATGGATATAGTGTGCTCCGCTCATTGCCATGTAAAGATGGGTAAACAGTTTTTCAAACATGGCCTGCATTCCCGGCACACGGGCATCGCCCACACCGGCACTTGAATAGCACGGTATCTTATAGTAGCGGGCCAATTGAACGCAGTCGATATTATACTGATTAAATTCCGGGCAACCGTAAAGGTCATGAAGATCATCCAGACGAGCTCTAACCGGAACGCTGCCATAAAGGACCGGAGCCCCTTCTTTGATCAGTTGCGTCAGCGTAATGCCGGCTAAAATTTCGGCATTAATCTGTGCAACCATGCCTGCTTCCTGGATGGGTGCCGATGATCCTCCCTGGGGCGAAGAAGAAATAACCAAGGGGAGCCCTGCTTCAACAATAGCAAATACTTTTTCTGACGTGTCATCCACAATTTGAAGCGGGCTTTTAAATACGCAGGCAATAAAAGAAATGATGGGATTGTCTCTTAACTCCTTTTTACCTCCTGAAATGATCTCGGCCATGGTGACCACATCGTCGAAACGCGCAAGACTGGTCAGACCGGCCTGGACATGTTTGGTGATATTATTGAGACTGGCAAAAAATTTGTTCACGTCATGGTTGTCTGATGTGATTTCAGGGTCCTGGATGTTCAATGGTCGAATGAAGAAATCAAGATGCTCCAAATTTTCGCAGAGTTTTGCAGCACGACTTAACAAGGCGGTGCTGCCACGACGCTCTGTGTATCGGGGCACTTTTACTTTGACAGACCTGTTCTTTTCACTGACAAAATCTTCCATCTTGGCATCGAGCCAGATATTTGCTTCAGATCCTGATCCAAAATAAGCCCGTGGAATTTCAGCATCGATAAACAGACGATTTTCCGGTTTTCTTGCCCCTAAAACAAGTCGGGAAGGTGCTTTTGCAATGGCTTCTTTGATAAGACCGGCCGGAAAACTTACCCGCCAGCATGTCGCATTCGAATCGCTTTCTTCCCGGACTTGGGCGCCATGGCTCTTGAAAAGCCGGGCCGCCCGTTCGTTATAGCACCAGATGCCCGGATCGGACAGTATGTCCAGTGACGATTGATCAAGCCATTTCACCTGATCCTGATTCAACCGCTCGTATGGCTTGACCAAAACCCCTTGTCTAAATGATTCAACCACTGGTTCCTCCTATAGATTTTTTACTTTCGAAAGCTCCGCATATACCGGCGGCAATGCCGATCTTTCCCGGCCAGTACTTCCCCTGTTTTTACCGCGTCCATTAACGTTTTATCCAAAGGATCGATAATGGCGGCATCGAGCCCCGCAAAGATACACATGTGCAGGTAGGCAACATTAAGTCTGCTCCGTTCGGGTAAGCCGTAGGATACGTTTGAAAGCCCTGTCACGGTCTTGGCGCCGGGAAATTTTTCTTTAATGGCGGTTAACGTTTTTAGCGTAACCATCCCCGAATTTATATCCGTACTCACCGGCATGACCAATGGATCCATATAAAGATTTTGAATAGAAACCCCATGTCTTTCACAGGCACCGAGGATTGTATCACAACACCGGAGCCTTCCGTCCACCGTTGTTGGAATGCCGCTTTCATCCATTGCCAGTGCAATTAGAAAAGAATCATGTTCGGCGGCGAGGGGCACTATCGCATCCAGGTTAGACTTTTCAGCCTTGACGGAATTGATCATGGCAGGTTTGTTATTTAGAAGTTTAAGTCCGGTTTCCAGTACTTTTGGATCTGCACTGTCAATGCAAATCGGTGTTTTACTTTGTTTTTGAATACTTTCAACCGCCCATTGGATCGATTCAATTTCATCTTCAAGAGATCCCACACCGGTACCCACATTTACATCAATAAAGTTAGCACCGGATTCTGCCTGTTCTTTTGCCAGATCGACAAGGCTTTTTGTCTCCCGATTCAATATGATGGATTTTACAGAAGAAAGGGTTGCGTTAATTTTTTCCCCGATGATTATCATATATGAATACCTCCGTTTCCATCTAGAAATGGCCCTTGCGAAAAATTGCTCATTTCTGCATTGGAAACTTAAGTTGAAATAAGTTAATGAATTTCCGAAGACGTTTAATTACATGATACCGGCTTGGAGTCCGGGAATTTTTTTGCGGATGATATTTCGCATATCAGATGAAAGCACCGGAATATCAGGTCCTTCTAAAATTTCCCTTGCCTTCTCTGAAGCACGAACCCGGAGGGATTTTGCCCCTTCTTCCTCCCAAGTTTCCCTGTTATTTCTGTCGCTGAGTTGGGGCTGGTACTGCTCGGTTCGCATAAATTTTCGGGTGTGGCGGTTTGAAACAAAATGGCCCCCGGGTCCGGCTTTTTTTAAAACATCAAACGCCAGGGTTTCTTCATCAACCGTGATTCCTTCAACAGCACGCATTATCATACCGATAATTTCGTTATCTATCACAAGCTTATCATATGAAGCCGTCATGCAAAATTCCAGGAACCCCGCGGCATCATGAATAAAGTTGCCGCCGGCCAGCGCCACCATCAAGCCGGTCAATGCCGATTCATAACCGGACTGTGAATCGTTGATTTTGGCATCAGACATGCCGGCGGTAGAATATAACGGGAGGTTGTAGAAATTTGCCATCTGAGCCGAAGCGGCATTCATCAGGCCCATTTCAATGGCGCCGGACAGGTATTTCATATCGCGCAAATCACTAATCGAAGATATGCATCCGTATAACACCGGAGTGCCCGGATTAACCAATTGGGTGAGCATAACCCCGCAAAGGGTATCCACGTTTTGTACCACCAGGTTGCCAGCCAGTGTAATGGGTGCGGTGGAACCGCAAAGGGGCTCTACCGGTACAACTACAGGTATGCCTTGCCTGGCAACCTCTATGGCTAACTGACCATAGCTTTCATCAAGCATAAAGGGGCTGATAGGGCAGGCCACCATAGAAATGAACGGACGCTGTCTGAGTTTTTCCGAAGAACCTGCAATGATTTCGGCCATTTTGATTACATTTCTAACCCCTTCCAGGGTATAGACCCCACCCATGACGTGCTTGCGGGTATGGTTAAGGGCGGCACCGAACCGGTTCACATCAACTCTTTCAACCGGCAGATCATTGGGATACACATTGAGCATATAAAAATGTACATTGTCCAGAGCATCCACCAGTCGTGCCATGTTCTTGATGTCTTCTAATTTGGAGCGTCGTGCGGTCTTTTCCCCGGGATCTTGAACATTTAGGGCGGTCCCTCCGGTGCCCATATAAACCTTATTACCGCCGATTTCACAGTCCAGTTCCCCGCTGTCTTCTCTTCCGCAAAGATGAACAACAGAAGGTGCCGGTTTGATCAGTTCCATAACCAGCTCGGGGTTGAATTTGGCTATTTTGGTTGACTCATTGATGCTGGCGCCTGCTTTTTTAAAAAGCTCCAGTGCCTCCGGGAAATTCACCTGTACGCCCACTTCCGAAAAGATCTTAAGGCTGGTTTGATGTATCTTTTCAACGTCCTTTTCATTTAACGGCTTATAATGGCCTCCGTCGAGCCCCTTTCGGATATTCATATTTTTTTCCTTTCTCTCTTGGGAGCCCTTCTTGCCGGACAATCCGTCTTGTTGCAGTCCCAGCAAGGATTGTAAGTCTTGTCGCCGTTTTCATAGTCGGACTGTATTCCAAATACACCCGAAATAGACTTGCGGGGAGACATCAGGCATGAATCGTTCAGTTCAACATCAACATCCCGTGAATCTAATAAGTTAAAAAGTTTTTTCTGTTCAGTAATAGCCCAGTCACAATACCCCGGACTGAAACATAGGGTCACCTGTTTGCCCTGGTTTTTATATTCATCCTTCATGCGCTCATGAAATGTTGCCACCATATTATCGGCAGCAACAGATGCCATAGCGTCTAGGATGTACGCTTCCGCCATATGTTTATGGTCCATGAGTCGCTTGATTTCGCAGTCGATATTATCACCTAACGTTGCGATATAGCATATAATATCGTCGCAGTCTTTTAACATTTTTGAAAGTTTCGGACTTTTAAATTCCGGTCCTTCTTCAAGATGAACGGTCCCCTTTTCCACCGAATCGATCCCCGTGTTCTGGTGATACAAAGAAGGTTCCACAAGTTTTTCAAATATGGTTTCCATTTTTTCTATTTTTAAGCGGGTCGAACAGGAAATGTTGCAGAATTCGTCCCCCCCCAAGTGCCTGGCCAACTCATCTTTTTCTATGATCGGTATGATTTCCATCTTAAGATCGCCTCGTATCCGCAAGCTTTTATTTCTATTAAGATATATTATATAAAAATAAAATTATTATAAATAATTTTAGCTCAAATGATTATAATAAAAATTATTGTTTGTAAAGGCTTTTTTTAAAAATATCCAAACGGGGGCTGTTTGCTGAGGTTCTTAACGATCGAGAAAAAAATAAAACCCGTAGGACTATTTGACTTCCAAATCCTGAACATCGAGCATGGCGGTCAGCATGTTTAGGGAACACACGATCTGCTCTTTTTTGGCGTTTTCAGTTTGTTTCAAACCATCAATGATCTTTTGCTGGATGGGAGGCGGGGCATTTTGAGCCAACTTCTTTCCGGTTTGGGTGAGCTGGATGGTAATCACGCGGCGATCCGGAGAGGTTCGCATCCGTTCCGCAAGACCTTTTTTTTCCAAGCGGTCGACAACTCCGGTTAGGGTGCTGGATTTGACCATCATATGATTGGCAATTTTGGATGGCGGTAACGGGCCATACTCATAAAGTGTTAAAATACAGTTGAGCTGTGCCGCGCTGACCTGATATTTTTTGTTTAATTCTTTGGTATATAGCTCGCTTGCCTGAATGAGCCTGCGGATTGAATAGATGATCTGCTTGGTGTGATCAGACGGAAATTTTTTGTTTATAGTATTTAGATTGCCGCTACTGTCAGTTGACATATTATTTTGTTCCTGTTAAAAAGTTTTTACCTGAAACAATTTATTACTTCAGATAAATCAATAAAGCAATATAAATTATGTCCTCTATATTTTTTTCTAATATTTATACCCGGACGGACTTTCTATTAAACCATTAAACTAACCATGATAAAACTAACGCGTGTTTTTAAAACATTCGACGACGGCCGTTCTTATGCGGTCAAAGATCTTTCTTTAAGCGTGGGCATGGGTGAGACTCTGGTCCTTTTGGGATCATCGGGTTGCGGTAAAACCACTACCCTTAAAATGATCAATCGCCTGATCGAACCTACCAAAGGAAAAATTGAAGTGGGTGGGAAGGATGTCATGGATCACAACCCCGTGGATTTGCGTCGTCAAATCGGTTATGTTTTTCAGGGAATCGGTCTGTTTCCCCATATGACCATTGAACAGAATGTTGAAATTGTTCCACGGCTCCTGGGATGGTCGCTTCGTTCCCGTCGAGAACGCATGCAGGAATTATTAGAGCTTGTGGGACTCCCGGCCGAAAGTTTTGCCGAGAGATTTCCCGATGAACTCTCCGGTGGTCAGCAGCAAAGGGTTGGCGTTGCCCGCGCCCTTGCGGCAAACCCTGCTTATTTGCTCATGGACGAGCCGTTCGGTGCTCTGGATGCCCTCACCCGTGAAGTACTCCAGCAGGAATTATTAACCCTGAAAAACCAGCTTAAAAAGACGATCGTTTTTGTCACCCATGACCTTGATGAAGCGTTTCTAATGGGTGACCGCATTGCAATTTTGCATGAGGGCGGTCTGGAACAAATCGGAACAAAAAAGGATATTTTGGATACGCCGGCCACCCCATTCGTACAAGATTTATTTACGACAAAACGGCAGAGGAAACGAATTTGAAACAAAATACAGGGAGAACGCTCCACGACGGCGTGTATCTCTTTCCAACCGAGTGAAACTTGTGCTTAAGCACCCGTAAGCCCGGGCCGAATGAAGTGATGAATCAAAAAATCAACAGGATAATTTCAGAGTCCTGATCTGTATATGTATTTTCAAGGTGTTATGAAAGATCGGTCGTAATATCAGATGCAACAATTTGAACATCGAACGAATTAAAAGATGAACATCGAACATCGAACCTCCAACATCGAATGGTGAATGAAAAAAAATGATAAAAATAGTCAGTTAAGGTTTGATATCGGATTTTTAAAAACAAATATAATTAAATTCAGGGGTCGGGGAGTTTTTTAAACTTAGCCGCTCCATAAATAATCCGCAACTACATCGTACAAACTCATACATAAGGGCTCGTAACGAAAAAACAGTGTATCACTATTTAAATAAATAAGTGAGGTAGATAACATTTTTATCTTTTGATTACGAATTCATAAAAGCGCTGTGTATACAGATGAAATTTTAATCTCATTTTAGTTCCATATATTCAGGTGTCAGGTGTCAGGAATGATGAACAGAGGCGCTGGCACCTGACACCTGACACCATGCATACGGGAAGGAATAAATATGGGATATTTTTTAAAGCCATATTATGGGCAATTTAAACATCCCAGGCAAGACCTATGAGCTTAGATGCTGTGGTTGCGTATGTGGTTGAACGACTGCCGGAACTCTGGATTCGAACCGGGGAACATCTCATGTTGACGGGATGCTCTACTCTGGCAGCCATGTTTATCGGGATTCCTGTGGGTATTCTGCTTTTTCGAGCCACCTATCTGCGAGGGCTACTCATGGGCGTCATCGGTATTCTTCAGACCATACCCAGCCTGGCCATGCTGGTCTTTTTGCTGGCACTGCTCAAAAAAATCGGTGTCCTCCCAGCCCTCATTGCCCTTACCCTCTATGCGTTGCTGCCCATTGCCAGAAATACCCTTACCGGGCTGGAGGAAGTCTCCGCCGAGGTGATGGAGGCTGCCCAAGGAATCGGTATGAAAGAATACCAGCAACTTGTGATGGTGAGAATACCTTTGGCCGCACCGGTGATTGTGGCCGGCATCCGAACTGCGGCAGTGGTGGGGGTGGGCATCGCCACCCTTTCGGCGTTCATCGGAGCCGGCGGACTGGGACAGTTCATTAATCGTGGCCTGGCCTTGGCCAATACAAAGCTCATTCTTTTCGGTGCAATTCCTGCGGCACTGCTCGCCCTGGTGGTGGATTTTTCCATCGGGGCTTTTGAGTGGGGGCTTCGACCGGAAAGAAAAAAGGATAAAAAAGGATCGGTTCAATGGTTAATGCGACGGCTGGCCTTTATGTTACCCGTTGTTTTAGTTCTGATCAGCATGCTTACCTACTTCACAAAACCCGGATGGATTTTACAATCAGCAGCACAAATGGAAACCGGTCACAAAATTATCAGGGTTGGAACCAAAAACTTTACCGAACAGCTCATTCTCGGGGAGATCATGGCTCAGTTGATTGAAACAAAGACGGATTTAATTGTGGAACGTCGTTTTAATCTTGGCGGTACAATGATTTGTCATGGCGCCCTTGTCAATGGAGAGATCGACCTTTATGCCGAATACACAGGGACCGGATTGACTGCGATTCTAAACCATCCGGTGATTTCCGACCCCGAGGAGGCGTTAAACCATGTAACCCAGGCGTACCATGAGCGTTTTCATGCTCAATGGCTTAAGCCTTTCGGTTTTAACAATACATACGCGATTACGGTCCGTGAGGCGGATGCAAAGAAGAACCAATGGAACCGGATCTCTGATCTTAAAAATACTGCCATAGATCTACGGGCGGGCTTCACCGCAGAATTTGCGGAGAGGCCGGATGGTTATCCGGGGCTCCGCCGGATCTATGGTTTACGATTCGGTAAGGTCCTGGATTTTGATCCTGCACTTATGTACGAAGCCATGGCTAAAGGGCAAGTGGATGTGATCTGCGCCTTTGCCACTGACGGTCGTATTGCTGCATATCATTTAAAGCCGCTCAGAGATGACCGGAAATTTTTTCCTCCATACCATGCCGCCCCTGTGGTCAGAGAAGAAATCCTGAAAACCCACCCGAAACTTGGTAATGTTCTATCCCTTTTTGGAGGACTCATTGACAATGCCACGATGCAACGTTTGAACTTTGAGGTGGATGGGAAAAAAAGAAAAACCGCTGAGGTGGTAGAAAAATTTTTAAAAGCAAAGGGAATTTTTTAAAATTTTCGTGGCCTGTAATAAGATCGAATTTGGGATCCCAAAAAGCTTGCCCATGTGTCGGGTAGGCTGTGGCAAAGGTGAGCATAATTTCACTGTGATATATCAAAGCCGATTGATTTTGACATGGGCTTTGATATGTTTCAGTTTTCAAGGCACCCGTAATGTTCTCTCCCGGCAGGGTTCGGCGCTCCATTTTTATGAAAATCTAAACTTGAACTTGATATTTTCATAAACGACTCAGGAATCAGGTCTTCATTCTTCACATTGCGCCGACAAACTGTCAAGCTGGCAGTGCATATTAGAGGCTCTTCGTATCCATATGATGCGAAGCCTTATCTTAATAAAGCAAGAATCATTCTAAAAGAAATTATAGAAATTACTAAATAAATTAGAATATTAGAGAGAAATGTTATTGAAATGACAAAGCTGGAAACAAAGCTGTTGAAGAAAGAAAAGAATACTGCTTAAAACAATCGGCAATTAGATCTCTAATTCACGCGAAAAAAACCTTATGAATTGATTCTATAGGTATTATCAATGGCTCCCCCGCCTGGGATTTCATGATACTATTCTCTTATGTCAACCTGCACTGTAGATGAGATATTGCCCCGACACCTTAAATCGGACTATAGAAAGAATAAGGGATATATTTTTAGCGGGTTATGTTATTCTATCGAGACAATAAGGACCTGATCCAAAAAAATGGATGGAGAAAGGGTCTTACAACGATGATATCAGTCTATCCCATTTAGCTTGAAAGTAGATTTAAAAACGGGTATGATCGATTTTAATCGATACAAAATGGTCCTATTTGGGAAAAGAATTTGTGGAATTTTGTGCCTTATCTTTTGAGTATATACGTTCTCTAAATCCTTCTATATCTACATAGGAGCTAAAGACGTTAGCTCTATCAACACATTGATTCAGGAAATAAAAATGGAAGATAGATGGTTAACAGTTGATGATATTTGCAAATATTTAAACGTCAGTAATGAAACTACTTATAAATGGATTGAACAGCGCGGGATGCCGGGCCATAAGGTCGGGCGTCGCTGGATGTTTAAAAAGGAAGAGGTTGATGAATGGATTCGTACAGGGGGTGCTTCGGATTCAAATAAGATTAATGGTGAAGATTCAGGAAATTAAACAAAGGATCTCACGTTATGGCTCGAACAGGTCTTAAAGAAATTGTTAAGTTAAGAGTATGTATCGGCTTTCTTGGAGAATCACAACAGTGTGCCTGGTGGCAGAGCTCGTTTTTTTCCACGATGAGCAGTGCCTATCTTTCGCCGGTTTTTGGTAAAACGTCTTTTTCGGCTCAATACTACGGTATAAAGGAAGCAGCAACGCGAGTTCATGATGAGCATATTGGTATCGGGAAAGGTGTATTTCATCTTTTCAGGTTGCCTGAAATGCATGAAATTGAGTTGCATAGAATTTTAGAAGATAAGAAAATAATTGAAGACGCAAGGTTGATAGTAAGTGGAAAGGATTCGGCAGAAAAATTTCTTGAAGAACATGCTATAGATTCAGGCAAAGCGGAAGTTGGTCCGGTTAGAGTGGGGGATAATTCTGACATTGCTAGGATGCCTGTATGGCAGACTGCCGCCCATTATTATTTAAATGCTTTCAGGAAAAGGAATAAAACATTTCCGTTTTTTTCAGAAGTAAAATGAGCAAAAAGCAGAAATATACGACAAGGCTTGGTACAGGGCTTGGGCTTGTGGATGAATCTATAGCTTTGCTCAATCTGTGGGAACCGGAGTTTGACAACGGCCAATTCTATCACAATGCATTGAAATCTGGGCAGTTTCCTAATATTTCCGCGAGGAGACTAAAAAATATTATAAAAGAATCATTTGCTCCGAGGTATTTATCTAATAATTGTATACCTGCTACAGTGCTAAAAAAACTAATGAATACGGTTTCTCTCAGAGAGTTACTTCAGTTCATGTTTCTATTTACTGCACGGGCAAACCCTATACTCTATGATTTTGTCCGTCAAATTTACTGGCCTGTGTATGCATCAGGAAAAGATTGTTTGTCCAATCATGAAGCTCGAACATTTGTGGAAAGTGCTATAGCTTCGGGTCAAACCACGAGCCAGTGGTCTGAAAAAGTTTCTAAAAATGTTGCTGGCTATTTAACTGGTTGTTGTGCTGATTACGGCCTTCTGGAAAAAGGGCATAAGCAAGTGAGACGATTTAAACAATTCACACTTAATCACAGGGCAGCAGCTTTTCTATCATACGACCTTCATTTCTCTGAATTTGGAGATAATGCTGTTCTTTCACACCCTGATTGGGCACTGTTCGGGCTTCAAAAAGAAGATGTGAGAGATGAATTAAAACGATTATCTTTAAAGGGATTTTTCATCATCCAAGCTGCCGGTGACGCAATTCGAATTGGGTGGAAATATAAAAGCTGGGAGGACTTGATTGATGTCATCGCTAAAAGCTGATTTTAACGAGTTGCTTGAACGTATTCGTCATGGCCGTGAACTGGGTCACGCCAGTTTTGAGCCTATCTACTATTTGGTGTTTTCACCGGGCAAAATATTAGACGTAAAGCGACAAATGCCGGCCTGGATCGCCAAGCTTAAAAATGATGGATGGGATGTCCATCTATTTTCGATACTAGATAACATTGCGGACATTTTAAAAAATGCACCTCTAAGGCACATATGGCTTAAGGCGGACAAGCGTGCACCAACCGATTGGAAAAAAACGAACCTTTCACTCGCGAATACACTTGCAAACGGGTCTTTGCAAGCAACACTTGAAGAAAAACTTGCAGATCTGGAAGATCATGGGAAGGCCATTTTACTGGTGACCGATCTTGAGGCTCTGCATCCTTATATGCGAATTGGGGCCATCGAAAGAAAGCTTCAAGGCAAATTCAGCGTTCCCACAATATTTTTCTATCCTGGCGAGCGAACAGGTAAGACCAGATTGAAGTTTCTCGGCTATTATCCCGAAGACGGGAACTACCGATCCGTGCACGTGGGCGGCTAACTTAATTTTATTAACGGGTGTAGATATGGATAAAATTAAAAGCCTTTTTGATAAAAACAAAAATATTTATAGAATTATTGAAAAGGTCATCACTTATGACGCTTCTCAGGAAAATCGTTTAAAAGCAGAAATTTCCGAATACGTAGTTACGGAAAGCATCGAAGAACAGATTGAGAAACTGCTCACAAGGATGCAAACTGCCATGGAGGAAGAGGGGCAAAACGAAGTCGGTGTCTGGGTGTCAGGTTTTTATGGCTCTGGAAAAAGCTCATTTACAAAATACTTAGGGCTTGCTCTTGATGAACGGGTTAAGATAGATGGCGTTCCTTTTATGAAACACCTTCAAAACCGGCTACATAAGCCACAAACTAAAGCTCTACTGGCATCTGTGGCAAAACGATTTCCGGCAGCCGTGGTTCTGTTAGATTTGGCTGGTGAAATGCTTGCCGAAGCAACGATGGAGGAGATTTCAACGGTTTTATACTATAAAGCACTTCAATTCGCCGGATATTCTAGAAATCTTAAGGTGGCCTCTTTTGAAAGAAAACTGCACAAAGATGATCGTTATGAGGAATTCCAGGAAAAAATACTGAACGACATCGGTGTTGAGTGGTCTTCAGTCCAGAATGATCCCCTGGTTGTTGACAGTATGATTCCAGAAATCGCCCACCAAATGTATCCCGAACTATTTAAATCGCCGACGGCATTTAGCACAGAAACGAGCGATTTTATCCGATTTGAAAACGAGCGGGTCATGGAAATGCTGGATATTATTTGTGACGCGACTGGCAAACGGCATATTATTTTCATTATCGATGAAGTCGGCCAATATATTGCCTCCCGCCAGAATTTAATCCTTAATTTGGATGGATTGGCAAAAAATTTAAAACAGATCGGGGAAGGGAAAGTTTGGATCATCAGCACAGCGCAACAGACCCTTACGGAAGACGACCCTCGTGCCGCTCTTAATGCACCGGAGCTATTTAGATTAAAAGATCGTTTTCCTATCCAAATCGATTTAGAATCCAGCGATATCAAGGAAATTTGTTACAAACGCCTTTTAGGGAAATCACCCGAAGGTGAAACGCTTCTCAACGATCAATTTGATGAAAATGGACAAATGCTGCGGCATAACACAAAACTGCAGGATGCCAAATATTATGATTCTGACTTCAATAAGGAGACTTTCGCCAATTTATACCCTTTTCTGCCAGCTCATTTTGACATCTTGCTCCATCTACTGGGTGCTTTGGCGAAATCCACTGGCGGCATCGGTCTCAGGTCCGCAATAAAGGTCGTTCAGGACATACTGATTGAAGGAACTAACAAGCAGCCCCCTATTGCAGAACAATCAATAGGATGGCTGGCAACAACTGTTATTCTCTACGACGCCTTGGAAAAGGATATTAGACGCGCATTTCCGTCGGTGTATCGTTCTGTGGGCAAAGCGCTCATCCGTTTCCCGGACTCGGAAATCCACCAGGAAATTGCCAAGACAGTAGCTGTATTACAGATATTGGGTAACCTTCCGGTAACCGTCCATAATGTATCCAGCCTAATGCATCCTCAAATTAGCGTTGCCTCTCGCCGAGAAGGTGTGGAAAAAGCTGTCAATGAGATGATTAATGATGCAATTGTCCCATTTGGCGAGCAGGATGGGAACCTGTGCTTTTTCAGCGAAAAACTCAATGATATTGAACAAGAGCGTGCCCAAATTCCTTTAAGATCCATAGAGACGAAACGTATTTTTAATGAAGCTCTAAAAGAGGCGTTTACACCACTACCATCAACTCGGTTGGATGGATCATTGGCTGTCAAATCAGGACTTAAATCACAGACCGGCGGTTCCTTCACCGCTAGCCTTGCCGGTGAACGCGAAACTATCCAGACCATAGTTGAGCTTGCCGGCTTCGCCGAGTATGCAACCGTTCGGACCCGACTTGTTGATGAATCGCGACACCGCAGCTCCCAGTATATCATCTATTTGCTCGGGCAAACAGTTCCCGAAGTTGATGAAAAATTGGTCGAGATATATCGTTGTAACGAAATTTGTAATCGCTATCGCAATGAACCTGACCAGGAAGTCAAGGAATATTGCACAGCCCAAACCGATAGAGCGACGAAGTTAACCGGAGAGCTAAAGCATATTTTAAAGCGCTGTTTGTCCAAAGGATCATTTGTGTTTCGGGCTCAAACAACTGCTGTTGACAGTTTGGATAATGATATACTGGAAGCCTGTAGGAAGCATTTAGCAGGAGTGGCCTCTCAGGTATTTGACCGTTATTCCGAAGCCCCGGTTAGAGCAGAAACAGCTCTTGCAGAAAAATTCCTACGGACTGAAAACCTCGCAGCAGTAACATCAAGGATTGATCCACTGGGTCTTGTAAAATTAGATGGTGGTACACCGTCGATACAAACTGACCACAAGTCGCTGTTGAGTATCCGAGACTACATCGATCGAAATGGAACAGTTGAAGGAAAAAGACTAATTGAACACTTTACCGGCGCGCCATTTGGTTGGTCTCAAGACACCCTCCGTTATCTAATTTCATCGTTACTTGTTGCCGGCGAAATTAAACTGAAGGTATCCGGACGCGAGGTTACAGCTAACGGCCAGCAAGCAATCGACGCTTTAAAAACCAACAACGCCTTTAAACCTGTGGGTGTTTCTCTACGCGAAGGGCGCCCTTCGATGGAAGTTTGTGCTCGTGCGTCCGAACGGCTAACCGAATTGATCGGGGATATGGTGACGCCTCTTGAGCAAGATATCAGCAGGACGGCTGCAAAACATCTGCCTCAGTTCCAGTCCCGCTTTGCTTCTTTGGGTGAAAAACTCAACTCGATGGAGCTGCCAGGCAGTGATCGAATTCTCTCACTTAACAAGGATATCGCTGATGTCCTTTTCACAGATGCTTCTGATGCGCCGGAACGTTTAGGCGGTGAAGAATCGATCCTCTATGAGAATTTAAAATGGGCAGGAGAGGTAGATGTGGCCTTTAAACAGGGGCTCGAAAAAACCATCAGATCCCTGCAAAAACATCGTAAAGAAATTAAGTCTTTTCCAGCATCTGGAGTTCCAGGCCAGTTGAAAGATGGATTGGCAGATGAAATCATAAATTTGGAAGAGAGGCTCGCCTCAGAAGAGTTTTATAAACATGCTAACGATTTGAACACGGTTCTAACAAATATAGAGGCAAGCACTAGAGATGCTGCCGCTAACATGCTTGAGGTACAGAGGCAGAGCATAAAAGAAGCAGAGCAAGAAATGAGCCGCATTCCGGAATGGGTAGAATTGACGCAGGAGGAACAGTCTCTTGCTATTGGCCAATTGGAAGAGCTTAAAATCGAAGCGGAAGAAAGCTTGGATGGTCTCAAACGTCTTATTACTCATGAATTTAATATCCACTCAACTGTCCAAGATCTTCGTAAGCGGATTATCTCTATGGGTAAAGAACGTGCCTGTGAAAATGAAAAGGAACGTCGCGAAAAGGCGCGCGAGGAAAACACTTTCCTTAAGACGGTTTCAATACCGGTAAGCATCGCATCCCTCAAGGAGCTTAATGAGTTGCTAAAAATGCTTGAAGAGCTTCGGGCGAATGCTTTTAAACATGAAAAGGTGGAAATTCGCTTTAAGTTGGGGAATGAAACAGATTAACTGGGGAACAACATGGCGTTTGACGATAAAACGAGAAATCGGCTTCAGAATTTTGTCTCAGAGGCTCGTACCCTGCTTACTGAAGAATTTACCCGCCAACTCCAGAACGATTATGGTTTGGACCCCGAAACCGGTGAAGTCAGCGATATAGAATCGCTTTCTTCCTTGGATGACACAAGACGCCAGACAGCACGCTTGTTACGAGATATTTTAGATCATTATCAGGCAATCAATCCATCCCCCGAAATTAGGGATTCACTGAAACGTATAGTTCGAGAACAGGCCTTTACCGTCCTTAACCGTCTTTGCGCCTTAAAAATGGCCGAGGCCCGCGATATTCTGATCCAATCAACCTCCAAGGGATATAACTCCAAAGGATTTCAACTGTATGCACGGATAGCAGGGATAGCTCTCGGGGAAACCGGTGATGCATACCGAAACTATCTTTTTAGTATTTTCGATGAATTCGAATTGGATCTGCCGGTCCTTTTTGACCGTTATTCACCCATGGGGCGGCTGTTTCCGCGTGAATCGGTGCTTCTTGAATTATTGGAACAAATAAACCATGTTGAGATCGATCCTCTCTGGGCTGAGGATGAAACCATTGGATGGATATATCAGTATTTTAATTCGGCGAAAGAGCGACGTCAGATGCGCGATGAATCCAAAGCACCGCGCAACAGCCGGGAGTTAGCCGTTCGCAATCAGTTTTTTACACCTAGATATGTCGTTGAGTTTCTTACTGACAATACCCTTGGACGCATTTGGTACGAAATGACCCAAGGGAATACCGCATTGAAGGATACATGCCGATACCTTGTCCGACGTCCTAATGAAATGTTTTTGGCCAGGGGTGAAGAGGCCCCGGAACAGGAAGATGCTACGGAAGATCTCAGTCAACAGGAACTGCTCAATCAGCCTGTTTATATTCAATTCCGTTCATTAAAAGATCCTCGGGAAATCTGTATGCTTGATCCTGCCTGCGGATCTATGCATTTTGGATTATATGCGTTTGATTTGTTTGAACAGATATATAAAGAAGCCTGGGAACTAGAAACTCGACTTGGAGATGATCTGTTTGAAAAGACAGGGGAATTTAAGCCGTTAATTAAAACCTATGAAAAGCACGAAACATTTCTGCGAGATATCCCAAGATTAATCATCGAACATAACATTCACGGTGTTGATATTGATCCACGTGCCGTCCAAATTGCAGGCTTGTCTTTATGGCTAAGAGCCCAACGTTCATGGAAAGCTCGAAATATAAAACCATTAGAACGGCCTAAAATTCGTAAATCAAACATCGTCTGTGCCGAGCCCATGCCCGGCGAAAAAGACCTTTTACAGGATTTTACCAAAAATCTCAAACCTCGTGTCTTGGGCCAGCTTGTAGAAATTATTTTTGAAAAAATGAAACTTGCCGGTGAAGCCGGAAGTTTATTGAAGATTGAGAACGAAATTAAAGAATCGATAGAAAAGGCACGGGAAGAATTCAATAGAGAACTTTTACAACGTAAGCAGAAAGGACAAAAAACCCTTTTCCCAGGGTTGGCAAAAGCGAAACAATTATCTCTGTTCGATTTTACAGATCTGCCAAGTAAAACTGAATTCTGGCAAACAGCAGTAGATCAAATCTTAAATGCTCTGGAGAATTATGCAGAATATGCTGAAAGTTTGGACTCTACACACCGCCTTTTTGCTGAAGATGCTGCCAGAGGTTTTGCTTTCATTGCTTTGTGCCGAAAATTTTATGATGTAATTTTGATGAATCCGCCGTTTGGAGAGTTTTCCAAACAATGGAAAGCTAAAGCAAGGGCGACATATCCAAACAGTTATAATGACATACTCGCTGCATTTGTGGATCGAGCTGGACAAATTCTGCATCACTGTGGGAATATTGGAGCAATCACATCGCGTACTTGCTTTTTCCTTTTATCCTTCAATAGGTGGCGCAAGCATGTAGTGCTGAGTCAGCTTTCACCAAAATTTCTCGTTGATCTTGGCTCCGGTGTCATGGATGCAGCTATGGTTGAAGCCGCTGCTTATGTCTTGGAAAAAAATGATCCGGATCGAACTGATCGAAATAAGATGACTACCTTCCGACTTCTGGACAATCAAGAACACACTGTACTTCTTAATGATGCAATAATTTCTTTAATTGGTGGTACTCCTCATCCGAATATTTACATAGTCAAACCGAGTTCATTCACACAGATTCCAAATGCCTCATTTGCTTACTGGGTCAGTGAACGTATTCGACACCTTTTTGTCGAACTGCCATCATTCGAAGGTAACGGACGGACCGTAAAACAAGGACTGGCAACCGCCGATGATTTCCGCTTTGTCCGAACTACCTGGGAAACTCAGCTTGAGCACCCAGATGATATTTGCCGAAAGTGGTTTTCATTCTCAAAAGGCGGCAGTTATGTCCCATTTTACATGGACATCCATCTTAAAGTGAATTGGGCAGAAGGAGGCAAGGAAATATATGTGTTTAACGGCATTCCTTTGGGTGGTGCCGGTGCTCCCATTCGTAACCCAACATTTTATTTTAGACCAGGTCTAACATGGCCACGCCGAAGTTCAAGAATGCGTGCTGCTCCGGTTCCTGCAGGATGTATTTTTAGTCATGCCGGTATGATGGCTTTCACCGACAAACTTGAAAAACTTCCTTCAGTTTGTGGGATTATGGGAAGCGCGCCTTTTGATATGCTTTGTCGCCTTCGGACAGGCTCTCATGGAGGATCACAATTTGAAGTGGGCATTATTCAAACGAATCCAGTGCCATGCTTTGATAATGTAGTTTCTTCCATTAAAAGTTATGTTCTCTCAAGTTGGGCAATAGCTAAGAATCGGGATACCTCTAATCTAACCAGCCAAGCTTTTTATGCACCTGCTCTTTGTCGTAATGAAGGCACTCTTAGCGCCAACCTTAAGCAGTGGGCAGATTTTCTTAATTCTACAAAGTCAGAACTTTCCACTATCCAAGACCAGATTGATGACCTTGCTTATGATCTATACGGAATCAGTGATGAAGATCGTCGAGCAGCAGAGACCACAGTATTTAACGGCCCATGTTTAGATGATAAAAATGATATCGCCGAACCAGTTGTCGATGCTTTCGCTCTTGTTTCTGAATTGTTCGACTACAGTATAGGTACTGCCTTCGGACGCTGGGATATCAGATTTTCTACTGCGGAACTTCAGGCCCCCGAATTAAACAATCCCTTTAATCTATTACCCACCTGTCCTCCCGGCATGCTCCAAAATGCTAAAAGCCTCCCAGCTGAACCGAGAGACGTCCCTGTCGATTACCCAATCCGGATTACTTGGCCAGGCATCATGGTAGACGATGAAGGACACTCCGAAGACATCATAACACGTCTACGCGAGGTCTTTGAAGTCGTTTGGAAACACAAATCCGGTGAAATTGAGCAAGAATCCTGTGAAATCATTGGAGTGAACTCATTGCTCGAATATTTCAACAAATCGAACGGATTTTTCGCCGATCACTTAAAACGCTACTCTAAAAGCCGTCGCCAAGCGCCCATATACTGGCCGCTATCCACACCATCAAGCTCTTATACGCTTTGGATTTATTATCACCGTCTGACCGATCAAACCCTTTATACTTGTATAAACGACTTTGTGGAGCCAAAACTCAAACAACTTTCCGAAACAGCGAATAATTTACGCCGGAAAACCGGCCGCACACGTCAGGAAGAAAAGGAATTGGAAAAACTGGCGGATTTTGAAGTCGAACTCAAAGATTTCCGCTATGAACTATTGCGCATTGCCAAATTCTGGAAACCCAACCTAAACGACGGTGTCCAAATCACAGCCGCCCCCCTGTGGAAATTATTCCAGCACAAATCCTGGCAAAAAAAACTGAAAGAAACATGGAAAAAACTGGAAAAAGGTGAATACGATTGGTCGCACCTGGCCTACAGCATTTGGCCTGATCGTGTCATACGCGCAAGCCATAAGGAACGCAGCTACGCTATCGCCCACGACTTGGAATCTGATTTGTGGGAGGAGATTGAGAACGGTAAAGACCGGCAAGGTAACCCAAAATACAAATGGGTGTCAAAGGATTTGAATGAACAGGACCTCAAAGCCATAATTATCGAAAAATCTAAAGGAAAAATTTAATGGCGGCAAAACGAAAAAAACTGGTAGTTATGGTTTCATCCACTGTCTATGGGATTGAGGAACTCCTTGAACGTGTGTATGCAATTTTGGCGAGTTTTGGTTATGAAGTTTGGATGTCACACAAAGGAACCCTGCCTGTTTTTCCGAACAAAACGGCCTTCGAAAACTGCCTTCAGGCAGTAGAAACGTGTGATTTATTCCTTGCCATTATAACAACTCACTACGGCAGCGGAAAAGAAGACAAAGACGCTCTTTCGATCACCCATCAGGAATTATTGAAAGCCATTGAACAAAATAAACCCCGTTGGATTTTAGCTCACGACCAGGTTATTTTTGCACGTACTCTTTTAAGAAACCTTGGACATGATACTGCCGAAAAGCGTTCCAACCTACTTTTGAAAAAAACTCCCGTGATTGACGACCTTCGTGTCATCGATATGTATGAAGCCGCAATTCGACATGATATCCAAATAAAAGATCGAAAAGGAAATTGGGTACAAAAATTTGTCACCGCAGAGGATGCTCAACTTTTTGCCTCAGCGCAGTTTTATCGCTATCAAGAAGTAGAGCATTTTCTTCAAGAACAGCTTAAGGACTATGCAACTGTAAGCAAGCAGGTGGCAAAGGGGGTGAAGTCATGATTGCTGCCACCATCAAAAAGCAAATTAAGAACGGTGAGAATATAGGCACAGAGTTTATAACATCTATCATCAATTCAAGCGCGATTGCTAAAACGATATGTTCGTTTCTCAATACTAAGGGCGGCACGGTGTTCTGCGGAGTTGATGATAAAGGCAAAATTATTGGAATCATTGATGCGCAGTCCGAGGCGGATAGGCTTCAAGTTTTTCTTAATGATGCAATTTCGCCAAAAGCGCTTTTATCCATAGGTCTGGATGAAGAAAATGGCAAGGCCATGGTTACCATAGAAGTGCCCCAGGGAAAAGATCGACCATATGTTTTTAAAGGGGCCGTCTATGTGCGTCATGGATCTCAGACTCGGACCGCTGATTCTGCAACACTTAGAGAAATGGTACAATCAAAATCCATTGAACCAGAGCGCTGGGAACGACGTCCGGCTATGGGTCTGGAAGAGGAAGACCTTGATCCCGATGAAGTTATTAAGACTGCAAAGGAAGGAGAAGAATCGAGGCGTTTCACATTTTCAAATTCTAACGAGGTGATACCTGTCTTAGAAGATTTAGGGCTTTACCGTACCGGCAGCTTCTCACAAGCTGCTGATGTGCTCTTTGCAACGAATCCGGCTTTGAGACATCCTCAGGTGCGTGTCCGGGCAATCCGTTATGCTGAAGACAAGGGGTCTGATCAATACCTGGATGATCAAATGTTCCAGGGACCGCTCGTAAATATGCTTAACAACGTCATCGATTTTGTGAATCGAAATGTTGCTTTGACTGCTCGTTTTGACAGTGATCGATTACGCCGCCGGGATTTGCCTGAATATCCCATGTATGCATTACGCGAAGCCTTAGTAAACGCATTTGCGCACCGAGACTACTCTGGATTCTCGGGTGGTATTTCTGTCGGAATATACCCTTCTCGCATTGAAATTTGGAATTCCGGACGCTTGCCTGAAGGTCTGAAACCGAGCGATTTGAGGCGGAACCACCCTTCGATACCCACCAATCCGGATATTGCGCATGTGCTCTATATCCGCGGACTGATGGAACGCGTTGGCCGTGGTACACAAAAAATACTAACTTCTTGTAAGGATTATGGTTTGCCTTCTCCCAAATGGATAGACAGACCCTCGGGGGTGACTCTGATTTTGTATTCAGCGCGATCATCATTAAGTGACGAGATATCATTGAACCAACGACAGCAGGCGTTGATGAAGGCGCTTTCATCAGGCAATGAGATTACACCGGCTGAATATCGAAAACGATTTGCCTCCGATGTATCTGAACGGCAGGCTCGAAGGGATTTATCAGAGTTGGAAGATTTATCTATACTTACCCGCAAAGGCAAAGGAGCAGGTACTCGCTATCAACGGACGAACCGGACATAACCGGACATATGAGAGTTAAGGACAAAGATTATGATACGCCTGTAACTAATTGAAAAAGCTTATACAAGTCATCTTCCCACACGTGTTGATATCAATGAACCGGACATGACCGGACATAAACCGGTCAGGTGAAAGTTAAGGGCAAATATGGTGATATGTTTGCAACCATTTGAAAAAACTTATATAAAACTATTTGTCTGATCCTTTTAATATCAACGAACCGGACATAACCGGACGAATCAGACAACCAGAGATGTTTCAATGAACATTAAATATTTTATTCAAAATCAAATACTGTTGCCTCGCCTTAAGAAAAGCGGTGTGTTGGCTGTATATGACCCGGATCATCTATACCATGAGTTATGTCTGGAGATGGCAACGGAAAAAATACGGGTTATCGATACCAGCGAAAGTAGTATCGAAAGTCGGGAAGAAGCCCTGAAAACACTCCGCTCATTAGGCAGCGATAGAGGATTAGAGGGTATGCTGGTTTATGTGCCGGCCAACGCACCTTTATCTAACGAAGAAAAACAAGTTGATCCATTTTCTTTATATTCTGCCTGTGGAAATGTTTTTCCGGATGGTGCCGGTGATGAATACATGCACATATGTCTGAAGGCAAAGCCTGATCACAGCACTGAAATCAGACGAATTTTCAAGGAAAATCCATTACCGAACTTTGCGGTTATTGATGCATTGGGTGATGGTTCGGGTTGGCCGAATCTTAAGGTAATTTTAGGCGTTGAATCAGCCAGCGATATCCTTTTTGCCTTATTGGCACCATCTGATCGACAAAAGGCTTCATTGAAGGAAAATGAAACCTGGGTATCTGAAGCCAGGGAGTTATTTGAAACGTGCATTGGGTTAAAGTTAATTACCCGTGGCAAAACATGGTTGTCCATTGGCGAAGAATTGTGGCGCTTTCTGCTTTACAGCGAATTCGTTTTTGATCTGCCTGAGTCATTACCTGACTCTCTATCCAATGTTCCACGAGCACCGGAGGAAGCCAAGCATTTAGTGGAGGATCTATGTGATCGGCTTCGAAACGATCGACGAACTCAATCAGTTTATATCGACAGGGCCGAAGCCATTGAACGGGACCTTGATTTGCCCGCTCATTGTAGGTCGATAAAGGATCTCGGCGTTCGCGATACATTTCCCTTTGAGGAAAGATCCTTCCTGGCTCAATCAATAGATGCATTAAGGCTCGACGAAACGGATAGGGTTCGTTCCATTTTGGAGCGGCATAAACATTCTGTCTGGATTGGAAAAGGTGAAAGCCAAGCGCAATGGGGGCTTATTCGATCCGCACTTGCCCTTTGTGAAGCCTGTGACGATTATGCACGACAATTACCTGACCACTCCGGCACCCTCGATGATATGATAGATTTTTACATTGTTCGTTTCCGTGAGGTCGACCGGCTTCAAAGGGAGTTTGAACAATCTATTGCCGATTTAATCGACGCCCACACTATTATGGATAATGTTGTTGAAAAAACACGTAATAATTATCGAAAGATCGCTGCAAAAGTTCATGATTTATTCATTAGACATTTAGAAACAAATGGTTGGCCTCCTTTGGGGAGGTTGGCAAATGCTGATGTATTTGACACATGGATTGCTCCCAAATTGCAAGAAAGTGGTCGGAAAGTCGCCTATCTGCTGATTGACGCATTGAGATATGAATTGGGTGTTGCCTTAGAAAAGCAGCTTTCCGAAGATGACTCCGTCGAGTTAAACCCTGCATTTGCCCAATTGCCAACAATAACCAGTGTGGGCATGGCAAGCTTACTGCCTGAAGCCGGCAAGACACTCACCCTTGCAAAAGATGAAAATAAAATTTTACCGATGTTGGGAACGTTAAAATTAGCAGGAGTCAACCAAAGAATGGATGTCCTTCGCAATAAATATGGTCAACGGTTTGCCGAAATGACACTCGTCAATTTTATTCGATCCAAAAAGAAATTGCCAGAGACAGTTGAACTCTTGGTCTTGAGAAGCGTTGAGATTGATAGCCAGCTTGAAACCGCACCGGAAGCAGCCCTAAGGCTGATTCATGACACGCTCAAACGGATTCGTGTCGCCATTCACAAGCTAAAGGAAATTGGATTCCAGGACGTGATTATCGCGACTGATCACGGCTTTTTCTTAAACACACACGCTGAGGTAGGAGATGTATGCGCTAAACCTGCAGGCAACTGGATGATCGTTCATGACCGTTTTGCATTGGGTGACGGGACTGCAGATACCGCCAATTTTGTACTTTCGGCAGAACATCTTGGTATAAGAGGGGATTTTGGACAAGCGAGCGGGCCAAGAGGCTTGGTTCCATATCGGGCTGGAGAACTATATTTTCATGGTGGTGCTTCATTGCAGGAATGCGTCGTACCTGTTCTTTCGATTAAGTTAGAGGAAAGGCAAACGGAACCCCAAAAACCCAAGTTTAATTTATCATACAAAAATGAGGCGAAACGAATAATGACACGTCTGCCTGTTATTGATGTGGAATTGGTATCTAAAAAACAGATAGAGCTGTTTCCACAGCAAGTTGATTTTGAGCTGCTACTTGAAGCTCATGATAAGAAAGGCAATGTGGTCGGTGAGGCTAAAGCTGGAGATCCGGTCAATCCGGCGACTGGGACTATAACCATGAAACCTGGCGAACGAATTCAAGTGACGTTAAAGATGCTGCTAGAATTCGAGGGAAAGTTTACGGTCAAGGCAATGAACCCAAAGAATTTTGCACTTTATTGCAAACTTGATTTGGAAACCGATTACGTGGTGTAAAAGCATGGATCAATTAGATAAAAGGTTAATAGGGGTCTTCGAAGGTCGGGTCGTTCGTAAGGACCTTTTGCACAGGATTAAAAAAGGAACGAATGTGCCGACGTTTGTGCTGGAGTTCCTTTTAGCACGTTACTGCGCCAGTGATGAACCGGCAGAAATACAGGCGGGAATGGAAGCGGTAATAGCAACTCTTCAGGACAATTATGTTCGGCCTGATGAGGCTAATGCTGCCCAGTCCAAGGTTGCAACCAAGGGCAAGCACCGTTTTATAGATAAGATCCATGTTCGGTACGTTGAAAAGGAAAAACGCCATTGGGCGGCCTTGGAAAATTTCAATTCCCAGCGCATCGCTATCGGTGAAAAATATTACCGAGACAATGAACGGTTATTGGAGGGTGGAATCTGGGCTGAGGTAACCGTTGCTTATAATGAATTTGATGAAGATAATTATACCTTTTTTATTGATGAACTGCGTCCCATCCAACTCAGTCGTTTTGATTTTCAACGTTATGCAGAAGGGCGAAGTGAATTTTCACGTGACGAATGGATAGATGTGGTGCTCAGGTCGGTCGGATTAGAGCCCTCGAAGCTAACGACTCGACTTAAATTTCATTATATTGCTCGTCTCGCGCCGCTTGTTGAGGCAAATTTCAATTTTATCGAGCTCGGGCCTCGTGGAACGGGAAAATCTTATTTTTTTAGTGAATTTTCACCCTATTCCACGCTGATAAGCGGGGGACAGTCGACTAAAGCCGTCCTGTTCTATAACAATGCCCGTAGAAAAGTTGGTTTGGTTGGATTTTGGGACACGGTTGCATTCGACGAAATAGCCGGGATAAAAATCAAAGACCCTGATACGATCCAAATTATGAAGGACTATATGGCTAACGGTCGATTTTCCCGTGGCGTGGAGATCATTGCCGATGCCAGCATGGCCTTTGTCGGTAATATTGATCATTCCATTGAGCAAATTGTTCGGTCAACCGATTATGATCTTTTCCTGCCTTTACCAAAAGAATTTGACCTCGCGGTCATGGACCGTTTTGCTTGTTATTTGCCCGGCTGGGAAATTCCTAAAAACACCAGCGACTATCTAACAGGGAACTACGGATTCATTACCGACTATCTTGCGGAAGCTTTTCATTATCAGCTCAAGCACACAAACCGATATGAAGAGGTGAGCAATCGCATTCGATTCGGTAAAAGTATCGAAGGGCGCGATGAGAAAGGTATTAAGAAAACCCTCTGTGCATTCTTAAAAATTTTACACCCTCTCGGTGAACCCACTGACGATGAATTTGAAGAGTATGTTGCCTATTCTATAGAGGCCCGACGTCGAATAAAAGAGCAGATGAACAAGCGAAAACCGGATGATGAGTTCGTCAATATTAACCTGTCGTTTTTCACTGCAAACGGCAAAGAGACGGTTGTTTATTGCCCCGAATCAAAAGAGGCACAGGCCACACAACAGCCAGTTCGTAAAAAACTTGATCCGGACATGGAAAGTGAAGAAACTGTCATCGTGCCTGATGAAGAACCTGACATCGTACCTGATGAGGAACCTTACCCGAAACCGGAAACCACTGAGAAGACGGAGCCGGAACATATAGATGAATCAATAAAAGAGGAACCATTAAAACCGAGTTCAGATGGGGATCAAGAACCGCAGGAGCAGCATTACACGATTTTTTACGGTGATACCGGCTACGGGTATGATTCCATTATAGGGCCTTATCTCAAAGGTGCCAAAGAGGTTACGGTCGAAGATCCATATGTTCGGGTAACGCATCAAATACAGAACTTTGTTAGATTCTGTGAAGCAGTAGTCAAGCTGTCGATGGTTCGTAAGATCAACCTTATTACCAGTTATGATGAGAAAACAAACATTTCCGAGATGCGGGATAATCTTGAAGAGGTCAAACAAAGCCTCCTTGAAATAGATGTAATTTTGGATATTAAACTGAATCCCAACATGCATGATCGGGAAATTAGAATTGATAATGGATGGACAATAAAAATCGGTCGAGGTCTCGACTTTTACCAGAAACCCGATAGCTGGTTTGCGGTTGGCGTAAATGATTTGTCGCTTAGGAAGTGTTTAGAGACGAAAGTAGATATTTATAGGAACTGAGAATCTTAGAAGTCAAACCTTTGTCGGTTTTAATAATGTAGCTATACAATTTCATGCGATTTTGCATAATTTCATTTTCCGCTGAATCAATGCAAGCCACTTGTCAAGTTTTTGTCCAAGTAGATGAAACTGAAAGTATAAAATATCATTATCTCTAAAGTTCCGAAGCGCTGCTTATTAGATCTGTGATATTTTTTGGTATGAATATAGCACACTTTTCAAAAACCTACGAAACATCTTACGATAAAAGTGCTGGGAGCCAGAATGAAGCGAACAGCATTTTCGCCCTGATGATGTTTAGATATCCATCCAAAAGATGAAAATATCACCATCCCAAAAACCTTAGAAACGGCTATTACGGGTAGTTTTTATGCATGCCTTGGACAGATAAGGAGACAAAGTTCATTCAATATCCTAACAATATCTGGTTTCTCAACGGAACCTTTTATTTTACCGGCTACTGTCATGTAAAAAGCGATGTCAGAATATTCGCTCTAGATCGGATCAGGATTCTCCACCATACAATGGACACCTTTAAGGTCCCCAGGGATTCAGGATATTGCCCGGCTATTTAAGACGTAGCAGCGCCCCGCACTTATCCTGAGTTGCAACATCAAGTTGTGCATTGCAATGGCTCATTGCCCGGCCCACTTCACTTAGGGCTTTTTGGGGGGTATTGTTTGTTTCGCTCAGGTGAGCCAGAATTACATATTTTAATCGGTCATGTTGCACTTCTTTCAAAAGGTTTTTCGATGCCTCGTTGGACAGATGTCCGGTTCTGCCCTTGATGCGTTGTTTTATCGGCCATGGATAAGGGCCGTTTATAAGCATGTCCTCATCATGATTGGCTTCCAGAATCAACAAAGAACACCCTTTAAGATGCTCTTTAACCATGGATGTTGCAATTCCGAGATCTGTGGCGATCGCGATTTTTGTTCCGTTCTGATTGACGGTAAAGCCGGAGGGATCCTCCGCATCATGGGATATGGAAAAAGGATGTATGGAAAGGTCATTTATTATAAAGGGTGAGCCGCATTCAAAGTTTTTGATCACCCGCACATTTCCAAGCTTTGAAACGGCGGCTTTTTCTGTTTTAGAACTCATAAAAACCGGCAGGTTAAAACGGCGAGAAAGAACCCCCACCCCCTGGATATGGTCGGTATGCTCATGAGAGACTATAATGGCGTTAAGATCTTCAGGATAAAGCCCTTTTGAGTTAAGACGGCGTTCAATCTCTATTCCCGAAAGGCCGGCATCGATAAGTATTGAGGTGGAACCGTCGGAAACGTAAACGGCATTCCCCCTGCTTCCGCTTGCCAGTATGCAAATTTCGAGATTGTAATCAAGTTCAGATTGCAACTGGTCTGAAAACCGAGATTTTTTCATCTTAACGCCCCGTGTGCCCGAATCCGCCGCTATTGCGATGGGTTTCATCGAGTTGTTCCACAACCTTTAACTTGGCCTGATAAACTTTTTTAACCACCATCTGGGCAATCCTGTCGCCACGACGAAATGTATAATCCTTTTCTCCAAGGTTTATCACCGCAATCTTTATTTCTCCGCGATAATCGGCATCAATGGTACCCGGGGAATTAATAATCCCAATACCGTGATTTACAGCCAGTCCGCTTCTTGGACGAATCTGGATTTCAAATCCTGTGGGGATAGCAACTGCAAAACCGGTGGGGATCAATGCAACAGCCCCTTTTTCCAGTACAATATCTGTTTCTATGGCAGCACATATGTCCATGCCGGCGGCATTGGGTGTCATGTAGCGGGGCAGGGGAATATCCGAATCCAATTCCGGTCTTAAACAAAGAAATTTGATGGTGGGAGAAGTATGCATAAATCAGAGGGTTAGAATATCGTTAAATTCATTCTTTTGGGTAACCGATCCCAATAGGGTCAACGCAAATCGTCTTTTTTGAAAAAGGCTTTCCGCCAGATCGAGAATGTCGTCCTGAGTAACCGATTCGATATTATTTGCAATCTCTTCCAAAGGGATATACCGTCCAAAATGAGTATCGTTCTGTGCCAGCCGCACCATTTGGTTGTCGTTGCTTTCTGATGCAAGCATGAGACTCCCTTTTGTGTGCTCCTTGGCATCTTTCAGTTCGTTTGGATCCACACGTGTTTGTTTAAGACTGGAGATTTCTTTCAGAATCAATTCGGTTGCTTTGCGGGCGTTTTTAGGATTAAGGCCTGCATAGGCCCCAAATATGCCGGTATCCACATAAGATGAAATAAAGGAATAGACAGAGTAAGCCAGGCCTCTTTTTTCCCGTATTTCCTGAAACAGTCTTGAACTCATATTTCCCCCGAGAATAGTGTTCATCAGGGAATATGCATACCGTCTCGGATCAGTTATGGATATACCCTGTGCCCCCAGACAGATATGAACCTGTTCCAATGTTCTTTGGTGCAGGTTAACCCTGCTGTTGCCTTGGGGGGTAAACCGTTCGGGGAAACTGTTGCCCGGTTGAATTGATTCAAAGACCGGCCCGATAAGATCGACCAGGCGGTTATGTTCCAGGTTGCCTGCCGCCGAAATAACAATACGATCGGGTTGATAAAACTTGTGAAAAAATCCTTTAAGGGCATGGGCATTAAAACCCGCGATGTTTTCACGAGTGCCGAGAACGGATCGTCCCAGAGAATTATCCCCCCAAAAATTACTTCCCGAAAGCACATGGATGTATTCATCCGGGCTGTCTTCCACCATGGCGATTTCCTGAAGAATAACCGCCCGCTCATTTTCAACCTCTTTTTCGTCAAACACAGAGTTTAAAAATATATCGGAAAGAATATCGACCATGGTTTCTAAATGGGTGTCAATGACTTTTGCGTGGTAACACGTATTTTCAGCACTCGTAAAAGCGTTTGTCTGGCCCCCGATGGCATCAAATTCCTTGGCAATCTGAAAAGCGGTCCGTTTCTCCGTACCCTTAAAAATCATATGTTCAATAAAATGAGAAAGGCCGCTTTCAGATGACGATTCATCCCGGGCGCCGACATTTACCCATACCCCCATGGATACGGAATGAACATGGGGCATTTTTTTACTGACAATCCTGATGCTGTTATTGAGGACGGTTTTATTTACGGCGTGCTCCATTTTTCTTGGCCTATTTTTCTTCTTCCAGAACCGCTTTGTGGCTCAGACGGATTTTTCCGTCTCTGTTGATTTCAAGCACCTTGACTTTGATACGATCCCCTTCCTTTACAATATCAGATACTTTGTTTACCCGGCGATTGGCAAGTTGTGAGATGTGAACAAGACCGTCTGTTCCGGGCATTATCTGGACAAATGCACCAAAATCCATGATCTTTACCACCGTGCCTTCATAAATTTCTCCCACTTCGGGCTCCATTACAATTTCATCGATCATCTTCACGGCGGCATTTGCTTCTTCCTGGGAAAAAGCGGCAATTTTGACCACACCCTGATCATCTATTTCAAGTTTTGTATCGGTTTCATTTTGAATGGCCCTGATGATTTTTCCCCCGGGACCGATGACTTCACGGATCTTGTCGGGATTAATATTCAGGGTAATGATTATCGGCGCAAAAGGGGAAATTTGCTCACGAGGTTCCTTAAGAGCTGCTAACATCCTGTCAAGGATATGAAGCCGACCCACACGTGCCTGCTCAAGGGATTTTCCCATAATCTCCTTGGAAAGTTCATGAATTTTTATATCCATCTGGAGTGCGGTGATGCCGTCTTTTGTGCCGGCAACCTTAAAATCCATATCACCGGTGTGGTCTTCATCCCCAAGAATATCCGATAGGATAACCACATCATCTCCTTCTTTTACAAGCCCCATGGCAATACCGGAAACCGGAGCTTTGATTGGAACGCCACCGTCCATCAGCGCCAGGGTGCCCGAACATACGGTTCCCATGGATGAAGATCCGTTGGACTCCAAGACTTCTGAAACAAGGCGGATGGTATAGTCAAATTCTTCCTTGGCCGGGAGACTTTTTTCTATGGCCCTGGTGGACAGCCCGCCGTGGCCGATATCCCTGCGGCTGGGTCCGCCGATGCGTCTGACTTCTCCTACCGAATACGGTGGAAAATTGTAATGGAGCATAAAGGGCCTTTGTTCTTCTCCAAGCAGCGTCTCCACACGCTGCTCATCCCGGCCTGACCCGAGGGTCAGCACACATATCACCTGGGTTTCCCCTCGCGTAAAGAGAGCACTGCCGTGGGGTCTGGGCAATATGCCGACCTCACAGGTAATCGGCCTTATTTCATCAAATTTTCTATTATCAATTCGGCGCCTTTCTTTGAGAATAACGTCTCTGCTGATTTTTTTGAGTATGTCATTAAATATAGTGTTTACTTCGCTTTTGCGATCCACAAAGTCTTCCCCGAGCTGTTCGAAAATGTCTGATTTTATTGCCCTGAGTGCAACGCTTCGTTTAATTTTTTTAGGTATCATCAGGGCTTCGCATATGCGTGGGGATGCCTGGGGCTCAATTTTTTCAACCAGCTCATTATCCCTTTGGGGCGGGGTAAAGGGCCGTTTGGGCACACCGTTCATTTCCTTAAGTTTCACTTGCATATCTAAAAGCGGCTGCATGGCCTTATGGCCGAAAAAAATTGCTTCAAGCATATCAGATTCACTAACAATATTGCCACCGCCTTCTACCATTACAACACCGGTTTTTGAGCCGGCAACAATGATGTTGATATCCAGATTTTCGTATTCGTCTACGGTGGGATTGATTTTCAATTGACCGTCTATGCGACCGACACGTAAACATGCGATGGGCCCCGCAAATGGAATATCCGATATTTCAAGAGCCGCAGATGCCCCTATCATTGCCAGAATATCAGGATCATTTTCCTGGTCCATGGAGAGCACGGTTGCAATAACCTGGGTTTCACATCGGTATTCTTTGGGAAAAAGCGGCCGGATGGGACGGTCTATAAGGCGGGCGGTCAGTGTCTCCTTTTCACTGGGCCTGCCGATTTCGCGTCTGAAATAATTCCCGGGTATTCGGCCCGCCGCATATCCCTTTTCCTGATATTCAACGGTAAGCGGCAAAAAATCTGTGGTGCGTTCTTCTTGAGAAGATACCACTGCAACAAGTACAATGGTGTCTCCATATTGAACCACAACCGAACCGGATGCCTGTTTGGCGATTTTGCCGGCTTCGATACTCAGTGTTTTTCCACCGATTTCAGTTTTGAGTAAAGTTTCCATATTTGTCTCCTAAAAGCAAAGTAGCTTCAAATTTGTAATTGCATGCCAAATTCCATAATTCTTTTTGGGCTGATCATTAAATAGCAAAAGGTCAAGCTCAATTGCTGACGGCAGGATTAAAAATTAAGCCCTTATGCAGGTACGGTTCTATGAAGCTGGCTTTTGCTGATACGAACAATACAGGCATGTAACCCCTCAGGCTATATTTTATCTCCCGGGAAAGAGATCACATAAAATGTGCGCTCTATCTTCTAAGTCCCAGGGTTTCGATGATTGACCTGTATCGTTTTACATCTTTATTTTTTACGTAGTTTAAGAGCCTGCGCCGTCTTCCCACTAAAATCAACAACCCCCTTCTGGAATGATGATCTTTTTTATGAACCTTTAAGTGGTCTGTAAGATAAGAAATACGGTATGTCAGAAGTCCGACCTGTACTTCCGGAGAACCGGTATCGTTTTCGTGCAACTTAAACCGCTCGATCAGCTCCTTTTTGTCTTTTGTTGTTAAAACCAATTTTTTTCGCCTCCTCTTGTTAAATAAAGATTTTTTCGTTCATGAAATATCCAAGACAACCCCATGAAATTCAAGTTAATTGTTGATGAACTCGTAAAAAGTCCGATTTAGACGGTTTCGTAAAAAGTTCAAATTCAAGGCGTGCAAATTTTGTAATCATCGGCTATCCGCCGGTCCCGTAGGGAGCGTACTTTTCGTACGTTGAATGATTGCGAAATGCAGCACAACGCAGAAGTTGGACTTTTTACGAAACCGTCAATTGTTGAATACGCAACAATAACTTAACCTGTTTCTCTTTTTTGTATCTTTTAATACGGCAATCAGACGGTTATTTGTATCAACGATTTTGATAAAACCTTCTGATGTCTCTGGTTGTATGGGCCTTAAATCCTTTTTTGTTATGATATTGCCATGCATTATTTTTTTTGCCAAAGCGTTATCAGCCATATATTCGGGCATATCCTGCAAGGTGTTTGACATGCTTATTATCCGATGGGATATTTTTCCGGATAAAGCAAAATGTTCTATCTCTGATAATTTTGCAGCCTCGGTAATTGAGAACCCGCCGCTTTGGATCCGTCTTAATTCTTTAAGGTGGCCGCCGCATCCGAGAGATTTTCCTATATCTGCACAGAGTGTTCGGATATATGTACCTGCTGAGCAGGATACAGTAAAATGTATCAACGGCAGATTGATTCCAAGTATTTCAATGTTAAAAATAGTGATGCGTCTTGCCGGTTTCTGAACCGGATTACCCCGGCGCGCCAGCTTGTAAAGGGGGGTTCCCTTAGATTTCAGTGCCGAATAAACCGGCGGGATTTGCTCAATCGTCCCCTTAAACCGGTTAAACACAGACCGTATTTTTATTTCAGAAAATAATACCTTATCACATGTGGATGTAGCAATTCCCGTTGAATCCTGCGTGTCTGTTTCAATACCCAGGTGAAGCACAGCTTCATATTTTTTGTTACCGTGCAGGAAAAACCTGGCAAGCTTTGTCCCACGATTGATACAGCATACCAGGATACCTGTTGCAAAAGGATCAAGTGTACCGGCATGCCCGACTTTTCTTGCTCCCAATATTTTCTTTATACGGGCAACTACCTTGGCTGAGGTTATACCTGAGGGTTTATCAACAAGTAAAATCCCGTTTAATTCAG
>Ga0272444_10000674_pt1 | contig 35258 bp, 40 predicted proteins | sample SSMForm13_FD_201033 | JGI IMG/M metagenome (GOLD analysis project Ga0272444, IMG submission 201033) | Marine sediment archaeal communities from Little Sippewissett salt marsh, Falmouth, MA, United States - SSM-Form-13 | ecosystem: Environmental > Aquatic > Marine > Wetlands > Sediment ...
CGCCCTGGCCATTCCAAGAGTATTATGCGCGTCAATCGGCAAAGACCGTTTCAGCACCTTCCGCAGAGACTCAAGTCCCTCAACCAGCACCTCCACCACAACTTTGTGCCTTGCGGCCCGCTCAGGTAAGTTTGGTGAGACTTGCAGGTGCTGAACTGCCTTGGCCAACCTGTCTCCAGGTCCGACTTCTCGACTCGCCAACCCGCAGGCCTCCACGGAAGCATAGTATTCATTCACCATGTCCCGTACGGCATCGGTTTCCATCCTTGCCGACCTGGCAGATGCGATCCGCTCATCGATTTCATTGTCTATGCGTCTGGCCGCTTTTGCCCGTTCGGAAGCATCATAGGCCGCGCACCGCTTGAACAGTGCCAAGGCCTGATCAGGCTTGCCCACCGCCAGCATGGCTTCGGCTTGCATCTGGCGAAGGGGATAGACCTCGCCGGGGGGCAGCTTCCTTTGCTCTGCCCCGGATATGAGCTTTTCAGAGAAACGCCGGAAAACTTCTCCGTATGCCTTAAGACGTTTGGCATTGGAACTGTCCCTGCGCATATTCTCGATTCGCCTGAGCAACTGACTGGCCACAAGACGGATGAGGCCCTCAGATTCAGCGGGGTACTCTTGGTTGAACATCTCCACTTTGCTTATGGCCTCATCAGTCCGCTCCTGCTCGACGAGCTTGGCAATCTCAAACTCCCAGGCCATCTGAAGGGCATCGGTGTGGGGCCATCTCGCTGCGAGATTCCGCAGGCGAACAAGCGATTCGCCTTTGCGACCCAACTTCTCGTAGAGCACTCTTGCAGCCCCAAACTCGGCGAGAGCGCCCCACTCCCTTAACGGCTTCGCGGCAGCTTCCCCCTGAAGCTGCGCAACCGCTGCATGAACGTCGACACCGTATTGGTCCAGCATGGAAACAAGGGACACAGGTTCCACGCGCAGCTCCGGGGGCGCATCCAGCAGGGCAGTCTGAAGCTTCAGGGAAAGGTACCTCGCCTGCATCCGCTCCGGACTAGAAGAAGGTACACGATCGTACGCATCAATCGCCTTCCGCAGAAGTGCGTATTCCCCATCATCGGCCAATTGCTGGTACTGCCAGCCAAGATCGAAGTACCAGTTCGCGAGGTCGTCACGCCCGCCCCAACCGCTCAACATCACTTGTAGGGCATCCATGTAGTCACGGCGCAGCTCTGCCGACACGATCTCATTAGCCCGTGTACGGGCATCGATGACGCCCGAGAAGCTGTACACCGCATTTTTGGCGGCCTTCAGTGCAAGGTCATGAAGCGGGAACCGTCTTGCCAATTGAGCGAAAAGCCTCCCTGCCTCGCTGTTGTCCCTGCGAGCGTTCATAAGCATCGCCAGTTGCCATATTGCGTCGGCGTGAAGAGCCACTGAGATCTCGTCTTCGCGTGCCAGTATCTCCTTGAGCAAGCGCTCCGATTCGGCAAGGGATTGCTCGGATGGACTTGCCGGTTGCCTGCACGCAAGGGCGAGCAGAACGACTGACGAGGTATCCTCTTTCGCGGGCTTGGGGCGCCTTGCTGCAAGAACATTGAGGAACGCGTCACGCACGGCCAGACGCGATCGGTGGCGGTTCAGAAAACCCAGCAGTTCTTTCTGCCCGGCCATCCGGTGCATCTTCGCGACACTCTCATCTTTGGCCCCGGACGCCCATTGCTCGTGCAAATACTCGGCCAATATCGTCGCCTGAACGTCCGACTGGAAAGCTGCTGAGACATGCGCCAGCAGTCTCGGCGCGACAGATCTGAACCTCTCTGTGGCCTCAAGGGCCTGCTCAAATCTGCCATGATCAGCGAAGTTCCTGGCGATCTCGAACAATGCCTGAGCCCTGACGGCAGGCGGTGCAGCTTTGGAGTACGCGGCACGGAGCGTCTGGTCCGCCAAGGCGAAATCGTCCCCCATCTCCCGGTAACACATTCCCACCAGAAGAACAGACCAGTGTTTGACACCCGAGGATATATCCGCCTCAACAAACTGAGCCGCCGCATCTATCGCATCCTGCAAGAGCCGATGCTTGGCAGAACCCTCCGGCAGAACCAACGCGCCGTAGAAATAGACCCACGCTGATTTGTAGCGCAGATTGTCACGCAGCAACTCAAGCTCGGGAAGAATCGTTACAAGTTTTCTCAGATCGCTTCCCCAGTCCAAAAGGGTGTCGCTTGCCCGGCGTTTGAGCTCGGCAATCCTGGGGATGACGTCCTCGATGATTCTCGCCAATACCGCGCGATCGGAAGGCCCATCTTGCAGGTACATTATCCGCTTTGCGTAGGGGCCGGCCTTCAGGATGCCCTTCGCTTCCACCAGATCCAACAGCAACCTGTAACGGCTTAGAAGTTCGTCGGCGTCACCGGCTTTGGCAGGGACCTCCGCAAGTTGGGCAAGTTGGCTGATCGCCTTGTCCAACATCTTTTCTCTTGTCTGGTGATCCAGCCCCTTGTCCGCGGCAGCTCGCGCAAGCTTTCCGCGAGCCAGCATGTACCTGGCTTGGCTTGGGTCGGCCATGCGATCGGCAAGGCCTTCGAGCAATTCGAACATCCCCATTTCGGTGAGCTGCCTGGCAAGCTTGAGATCATCCAAAGCTGAGAACGTGCCGGAATGACCGGCATAACAAACGCCGACCGCAACACAGACGATCAAGACGATACCGGCCAAGGTTCTGCACATTGTATGTTCCGAAGGAAGACCTCGCCGCATCCTAAGAAGAAGCTGCGAATCCGATGTTCTTGTATTCCGCGCGCACTGCCTGGTTGAACGCCTCTATAACGAACTGCCAGGGAACATTGGGCCGGGGATGGATGATCACCGGCTCGTTCGCCTGCAAGAGCCGGCGTCTGGTGACCAGTGCATCGTACAACTGGTCCGCCGTATCCATGGCGACTTCCTTTCCGGTAATCTCGTAAACACAACTCAACCTCGCCGATCCACTCCGCTTTACCACGATGAAGAGCGGTTCTAACTGGACCGTCTGCCCGGCAGCGATTCCCCCCTTAGCCGGAAGAGAGCCGGGAATCTGACCTTCCTGTTCGCGGAAAGTCGCCGTCAGTAGGAAGAAAATCAGCAACTGGAAGGTCACGTCTATCATGGGCGTCAGGGGAGGTTGAAGCTTGGCTCGCCGTCCGGTTCGCCTTTTGGTACATCGGACCCCCCGGCGGGTTGTTCTGACGGTTGTTTCCTTCACTTGCCGTCCGTATCCGTAAGCGCGGTAAGATTCATCCTGAGGATGCCCGCTTGTGCCGCCGCCCGCATGACGGGTAGCACCTGGTCGTAGTCCACCCGGTAGTCGGCCCGGATTTCCACTTTGAACTTTTCGGATCCGCTGGCAACCTTCAATCGCCTTAACACCTTAGACATCACCTCTGAGTCCCCGGGGGGCATCTTCATACTGCCGATCTGGTAATGCCCTGCCTTACCCAGAAGTGCGGGACTTTCCGAGCCTTGCCCCTCAACAGCGGACACCACATTCACTATCACTTTGTCCGGAGTGTCCATCTGTTCGCTCGGGATAGCCCGGCTCTGACGGGGACGATGCAGCAGAACCTTGGCAAGGGACTGCGAGGCCATCTGGCTGGCCAGTATAAAGAAGACAATCAGAAGGAATGTGCAGTCTATCAACGGAGTCATATTCAGCGACACGTCGCCGGCCGAATCGCGTCTGTTGGATGCTGGGTATTTTGCCACCTGATTGGTCCTCTGCGCAGATCAGCTTACCTCACGGCTTGGTCTTGGGCGGGACAAAGCCTGCCAGGAATCGCTGGCCGACGACCATCGCCTCGGTGGTCAGCGCGTCTATACGGCTTTTCATAATGCTGTAAACAGCCAGCGCAGGAATGGCTATCGCCAGCCCCAGAAGCGTGGTGACCAGCGCTATTCCTATGGACCCGGCGAGTTGCCCCGGCGAGGGGGTTCCTCCCCCGGCAGCGACGATGTTGAAGAAGGCGTTGATCATGCCCCAAACCGTTCCGAGCAGCCCCAGCATCGGGCTTATGTTGCCCACAAGGTTCAGCCACTCGATGTGGCGTAGAAGCTTGGTGGTGCTCTGGTCGGCGGCTTGCTCCATTGCTCGCTCCATTGCCGGATATCCCTTCTTCGCCTCGGCTAGCCCAGCCTTCACGATCTGCCCCAGGAAGCTTACCTCCCGCGCTGCCAAGTCAATCACATCCTGATACTTGCCTGCCTCAATCAATTGGGCGGCGTTCTGGCGGAAGATGTCTGGGACTATGCTGTCCCTCCTTATCGCGAAGAAGTACTGCACTATTATCGCCACCGTCGCGATGCTCATCAGCCATAGGATGATGCCGATAGCGCCTCCGCCCGGCCATACCAATACCTCGAAGTAATTCATCCAACGCTCTCCTGTAACTTGTGCGCAACGGGCAAGCCCGTGCGATTACGGCAAGACTCGGAAACTCTCATCACTGGCCATCCTTCACGGTCTCACCTGGTAGCGTCTTAATTTCAGCAATGGCATCATGGGCCCAATTGCTGTCAGGGTAGGCGGTCGCCACAAGCTGCCATGCCTTACGGGCCGCCTCACGGTTGCCTAGCGCCGCATTGATCTGTCCAGCGGCAAAGAGCGCCTCCGGGGCCTTGGACGATGAAGGATAGCAGACCACCACACGCATCAGGTCCAGACCCGCAGATATGAGAAACTCGCGCTTCTTGTCACCGGACATCTTGCCGGCAATTTTCTGACGTGCTTTTCCGAGCAGAGTAAGGACCCAGGGCAGTTGCCCCGCGTCATAGTCGCCGCGTTTCAGTTTCTGCTGCAACTCAATGAGCACCGCCTTCGCTTGCCCAAGCTCCACCAAAGCTCCCAACGCAATGAGGGCGGAATCTGACCCCTCCGCCGCAGGCCTGGTCCCCGTTGCTTCGGAAGGCGAGCTCAGTCCTGATATATCACGGGCAAGGGCCGCCGAATCCCGCGTTCTACCTTCGTGCTCGTAGAGGGCAAAAAGAACCTCATTGACTGCCGAGAGATACTCCTTGCTCATGGCCGCTCTGCTTCTCGCAGATTCCAGCAGGACTATGGCGCTTGAGTTGGCCTGTGAGCCGGGCACGCCAAAGTTGTCGGGCCGTAGCGGCCTCAACCCCTTCGCAGCGCCTGGCTGAGCAGCAAGATTGAGCCATAGCGCTATGGCCTTGTCAACAGGCCCGGCATGTCTGATCGCCGCTAAAAGTCGATACCGTATCACGTCCAGAACCTGGCCTGTTGAACCCGCCAAAACTTGCTCGTAAACACGCACCGCTTGGCCGTACTTGCCCTCTGCCGCAAGCCTTTCAGCTTGGTTAAGTTGCGGCAGAGATTCCATGTAAACGCTGACCACGTCAGCAATGGGTTTGGCTACCTCATTGCCTCCGGATGTTCGGAATACCAAAGAGCCCTTCTCGGCGCGCAGAATCTTCGAATCGGAGTAAGTGACACTGCCTATGCCGACCTCGTCTGCCCAAACGTGGGCACATACAATGAAGACCAAAACCGTGATCGCGAAGGCTCGTGCCATTTTCTACTCGTCGGCCGGAATGTACCTATAGGACCCGCCGTTTTCGCGGGCTATCTGCTCCATAATCTCCACAGCCTTGGGTGGACGGTGTCCGTATAGGTAAGTGTTTATCAACACCTTTCCAGAAGGGTTGGCCTTGCGTATTGCGTTGATGACTTTGGCGTTGTCTTGGAAGAGCCCATCGGTCAACAGATAGATAAGTCTTCCGGGAAGCTTGCTTGAGCTGCCGAGAACCGCAAAGGCTCGTTTGAGGGCCGGCGTGGGATCGGTTTTCCCTTCAGGCCTGATGTTCGAGAGGAACTCGGCAGCTCGTTCCTTCTGCCGGAAGTCTGCAGGCACAAGCCGCTCGGGCGGGTTCTCCAATGGTTCGCCTGAAGCGAACAATATCACGTGGAACCGCTGCGGCGTCTTCAGCCTGCTGACAGATCGGAGTATCTCAAGGCGGACAAAACCGAAGGAGTCAATCATTGATCCGCTACGGTCCACAACATACACAATGTTGTGAGCGTTGCCTCCGCTACCATAAAAGCTGGTCTTGACCGAACTCTGCCCTCCGCTTTCCAGACTGAATGGGCTGAGAGATCCTCCCCCTCCGCCTGCGGCGATAAGCTCTATTCTATCTTCCGTCCTTCCGGCGTCTATTGCGTTCGATTTGCGGGACGCCTGTCGCCTCTCTGCGGGAGCGGCCTTGGGTGTATGGAAGAATTCAGGCTGCTGAACCGACCTCATGACCCCGCCTGGGAGATCGCTGAGGAAGGCATCTGGTATGGTCTGCCCTTCAGGCGCTCGGTTGCGGATGACGATCATCGCGGCGAACGTCATCACCAAAGCAACGACCACGTGCAGTGAGAGGCTTACCACCCACGGAAGGGCCTTTGCGAGGGTCCGACGCATCTCGTTCTGATCCCACGCTGATGACGGAGACTTCCCGTGGGCGGACTTGCTCCGGTCGGCAATGGGGGCGGGGCGGAGAGATGGACCGCTACGTGCCGAAGCCGAATCGCCGGGAACTCGGATCGGCATGCCGCATTGCGGGCAGACCAGATCGGCCCCATGACCAGCCGCCACTATGATCTTGCTCCGACAATTCTTACAACAAAATTCAACGGCCATTCAGGCCTCTCCCGACACAGGATCGCTCCGTCGATCCGGACCACTCTATCATCTCGATTCGGGCCGGCTGTCGCAACAGTAATCACTGGGAGCCCATTGTCAGATCGCATCGGTGTATCCCCCGCCATCGCTCACGGGCTTCGAGAGGAGCAGCAGAAGGTAGTGAAAGACTCGTTCGCCAGCAACATCGCCGCAAGTGACGCATAGCCTTCGGAAATCGGATGACTGGTGTCGGCGTAGAGACCACTGCCAAGCGTCTCGGCTGCAAAGTAAGCTACCGAGTTGTCGTCGAGCCAACGGCATATCCGGCGTTTGAGTAACCTATAGCGAACAAGGCTCGTATCGGTCAGCATATGCTCGTTTAGCGGCCCCACACAGACGAACACGTTGTTTCCTCTCCGGCAAAGAAGTTCGACCGACCGCCGGAACGCCCTCCACTGAAGCGAACCCTCCATGTCCACCCATGCAAAATCCGCCTTCTCCAGTCCGGCCTGTTCCCAGACGATGGGCCTGCGCCTGGGCGTGTCCTCCGGGTACAGAGTGATCGACGTCGAAGGACTGAGTGGATTGCCGAAAGGATGCTCGATGGTCCAGGCCGGGATGTCTGAGTTCTCCAGGTACGCCAGTCGCACATGCTCGGCCCATCCTGCTTGCGGCAGCAGGCGATGCGCTAACACGGATATTCGACGATCGATCGTCGCCTTATAGCTCGGGATCCGCGGAACGAACTGGGGCACCAAGGCGGGATGGTTGAAGCTGACCGGCCTTTCGGTTTGCAGGTCTCGCTCGGGCGAGGACATCCACAAGGGGTTGAGGTGGAGCAGCACCTTCTGGCCCTTGATACCCCGGCCTTGTGACGCTATCAGCCCGGCAAGGGCTATCGGATGTGTCCCGTTGACGCCCAGGTTGGCGAACTGAGTTCCTCCGGCCTGTTCATTCAGGTGACTGCTCAGCGTTCCGTTCGGGCAGACATACTGTCCCCAGACGACCGAATCTCCAATCACCAGGACCTTCGATTCGGCGCAAGCCCGGGCGGCTAACTGCTCGTACAGCCAGTAGTCCTCACTCAAATGGTAGGGAATGCGGTAGTTCTCACCTGGGACAAAGGTCTCTGTTCTGTGGGCGAGTGAAGGTATCAACGCAACGACCAGGATCGCGACAGCCCCTGTAAGAACCCACTGCATCCCCGAAAGTCGCACGCAGTGAGACGCATAGGCAATCGCGCTGACATCGGCGGACTCAATGGAGACAGTCTTTTTGTCAGGTCGCTTGTTCATATCAAAACTGGAAGTAGTAGAAAGGCTGGCTGTCCCCGCCGGGCACGAATGCAAGATAGAGAATCATCAGCAACACCATCAAGACGCGAACCGGGGCCAGTTCCGCCAGACGCCGCAGGCGCGACTCGCAGACAAACTGGTAAGCCCACACCATAATAACCAAGGCCATCGCCCAAAGCGGAAAGTCGGCCGACGACCAGCCGCTTGTGAATATCCTCTCTACGATCACCAGCGCGTCTTCCAGTGAATGAGCGCGGAAGAATATCCAGGCGAAACTCACAAACAGAAATACCAGAGCCTGCTTGACCGGCTTCGGCACTTTGCGGCGATAGAAACTAGTGCTCTCAAGCCTGCGCGTGGCTGCTCTTCCGACCGCATGCAGAGCGCCCCATATCAGGAAGGTCCAGGCGGCTCCGTGCCATAGCCCGGAGATCAGCATCGTCAAGGCCATGTTCTTGTAGGTATTGAGCGTACCTCTGCGGTTCCCGCCAAGCGGGATATAGACATAGTCCTTGAACCAGGTTGACAGACTTATGTGCCACCTGCCCCAGAAATCCCCAAGCCCAGTCGCCAGGTAAGGATGATTGAAATTGAGCATCAGTCTGAACCCCAACATCCGCCCCGCCCCGCGGGCCATGTCGGTATAGCCGCTGAAATCGAAGTATATCTGCCATCCAAACGCGAACGTCGCCAGGATAAGCGCGGGAGCAGCGTGCCGGGCGGGATCGGCGTAAACCTTGTCGACGTATAGCGCGAGGTAGTCCGCCAGAGCAATCTTCTTGAAAAGCCCGACGACAAAGAGCGACAACCCGTCGGTTACGTCCGAAACCCCAATTCTGCTTGGCGATCTTAGCTGCGGGAGCAGGTTCTTGGCTCGCTCGATCGGGCCGGCAACAAGTTGCGGGAACAACGAGACGAACGTGGCGTAACGGATGATATTCGACTCACGTGCGATCCTTCCACGATAGTAGTCGATCGTGTAGCTCATCGACTGAAATGTGTAGAAGGATATCCCAACCGGAAGCAGCACTCCCGGAGCGGGAAGATCATACGGCACGCCCGTCCATGCCAGCAAAGCGTTGACGTTGTCGGTTACGAAGCCGGCGTATTTGAAGAGGCTCAGCAGCGACAGGTTGTTGCAGACACTCAATGCCAGCCAGATCTTGCGAGATCTATCCTTGGCAGAGCGAGACATGAGCGTGACCGCAGTGTAATCCACCAGCGTGGACCATGCGATCAGAGCGAGGTATAGCGGATTCCACCACCCGTAAAACGTGTAAGAGCAAAGCAGCAGCCAAGGGTCTCTCAGTCTTGTGTTCCCGACGGTGAGATAGACCGGCCAGGCAACTGCGAAGAACACCACAAAAGTCCAAGTGTGAAAAAGCACAGGTAGGTCGGCCTTCCTTGATGCTTAAGGTGCGAACATCTTATAGCGACGGCGTCGGGAAGTGTATCTCTCTGCCGGGCGCAATTCGCGTCTTCATTTTGCCGGCGCGGACCGAACGCATCTGAATCCAATGGTGTCCCGGGCAAAGCAGATATCATGCAGGCTGGGGCTTTCACCCGCGCGCCAAGCAGACCGGCAGTGCTCGACAGGGCTGTTCCAGCTTCCGCCGCGAACCACCGCCAGCTTCGCCGCGCCCGGGCCGCGGGGGTCCCGATTGGGACCGCGGCCATAGTAGTCCTCCTGGTAGTAATCGTTGCACCACTCTGAAACATTGCCGTACATGTCGTAAAGCCCCCATTCATTGGGCTTCTTTCCGGCAACGGGGTGCGTCTTGCCCGAAGAATTGCCCTTGTACCAGGCGCAGCTGGCCAGCAAGCGACCGTCTCGGTCTGGAACATATCTCGGGCTTGTCGATCCCGCGCGACAGGCGTACTCCCATTCTGCCTCGGTGGGCAGGCGATAGCCGTCCGCGGTGAAGTCGCATCGCCACGTGCTACGGTTCTCGGAGACTATGTAAGCTTCCTGAAGCCCCTCGGTGTACGAACGTTCGTTGCAGAAATCAATCACTTCGGACATCGTCACCTGCTCTACGGGCCGGTCGGCGCCCTTGAAATGGGATGGATCGGATATCTCCAGACTACGAAACTGCTGTTGTGTCACCTCCGTTCGGTCTATGGCAAAGGAACTCACCCAGACTTTGCGGCGAGGCCGCTCATTGGCCTGACCGCCTGTCGAGCCCATCTGAAACCATCCGCCTGGAAGCACGACCATTTCCGCCCCAAGCTTGGTTTGCATGATCTGAGGTGAATGCCGTCGATCCGATGGGGAAGTTCGCTTCCTGCAACCTGCCCCTGCAAGCCCGGCCAGCCAACACGTCAGGATGACCATAGCCGTCATTGCCAGGTCGGCACGCGTCCAGCGAACGGGGCGTCCCAAGCGAATCACTTGCCCGCTCCGATCGTCTTGGCAGCCTTGGGCTTCTTGGCCGTCTTAGGCACCTTAGGCGCCTTCGGCGTCCCGCGTCTGAAAGGAACCCAGTCCGGCTCCTTATTGCCTTTGCCCCCAGTCGCAAGAGAAACCCAGAGATTACGTTCTTCCGGGTCTGCCACGCATATCTTCCAGTCGTCGGCCGGTTCCCCGACATGCTGGGAGCCCCAGCCTGGCCCATAGGAGAATGCTATGTACTTCCCGCACGGTGACCAATCCCCGTGGTACATCTTCTCGGTCCAGTCACAGTCAAGGACTATACGAGCGTTCGTCACCTTTGGTGGAGAAGCCTTCAGGTCCAGATCGGCAACTGCTATCGCCTGATCTTCGGCATTCCACAGAATCCTCTTACCGTCGGGACTGACATCCATCCGGCAGCCGTAGATCGAGTCCATCTCGCGGATTCTTTCAGTCCGGGTCTCTATCGCCAGTCCAGCGTGTCCATATCCCATCCCGCCATGGACCGTCGCGAATATCCACCGCTCATCGGGAGACCAGCACAGGTAGGAGATGTGCTCGATGGTTCGGTCTCTGTGCTGCCGGTGGCGATTGCTTGCCAAGTGGCAAAAGAACAGGCCTGCTGTCCCATAGCTACTGGTAGTGAATCGCTCGTACTCGGACTTCATGTAGGCTATCTGCTTACCGGTGGGGCTCCAGCAAGGCTGGCGGGCGTTGGCGGCAACGAGCTTTGTCCCGCTCCCGTCAGCTTCCATAAGACAGATATTGCGCTTTCTGGAGCGGCCCTTTCCGCTGTCTCTCACGAAGAGAATGTGCGCGCCATCGGGAGAGGCATGGGGATACATCTCGTCCACCTTATCGGACTTGGTCAAATTGGCCGGCTTCGAACCGTCGGCCCGCATCGACCAGATATCCCAGTTGCCATCGCGATACGACTCGAAGACGATTTTGTAAGGCAGCTTTCTCAACTGCGCCCTCAATTCGTCACGCTTACTCCTTTTCTCATCTGACGGACTTGTGACAGGCAGCGGCGATCTACCTTCTGCAACGGGCGTTGCCACCTTCTCACCGGCCAGCACAGTCAACAGTACGCTCATACAACCACAGAAGACTGACAACATAACTGACACCTCACTGTTGCTACGCCGCCGTCAGTGCGACGGTAATAAAGTATTTTACTCTTAAGGACACCTTCGGAAAAGGCCTCGGTCAAAGCAGATTCTTTCGAGTTCTCTCCGGCAATGGCCTATATGTCTATCGCTTAGCTGCCAAAAAAGACGGGGCGTGAAAACCAATCCTTATCCGAAGAGAGAAAATGGTTGAGGCAAACAGAGTCGCGGAGTTTATATTATCCGTGCAAGCGGTGCGATCCACTCGCAAGCGACCATGCCGGCATCGACAGCGAGGGTGGCGGAATTGGCAGACGCGCCAGGTTTAGGTCCTGGTCCCGAAAGGGGTATGGGTTCGAGTCCCGTCCCTCGCAGTCCTTAAGGGGGAGGGGTTGCCTATTTCACCCGCAACTCAGCCGGAATGCCGGCGTTGCGTCTGGCGACCCGGCTGGCCAGACGAGTGTGGAAAGTCAGCACGGAAACATACAGGAAACCAAAGGCGAATATCACGAGAAACGGGGTCGTGAAGACCGCCTTGAAGCTGATGACGCTGCTGATCACACAGAATACCATGTACAAGCCGAACAGCAGCTCGACGTATGGGAGGAACCTTCCCTTGCGCTTGCTGCCTGCTGTGGCCAAGGCAACCGTATCAAGAGGGTTATCACCATACTTGGGAGTCCGGACAAACTCGCTTTTCTTGCCGAAAACCGCTTCCAGTATGGCCTTGCTGTTGGAGACGCAGATCCCCGCGCCAAGCGCCATGAGCATCGGCAGGTACTTCAGCACCGACCGCCAATCTCTGAACAACTCAACCTGGCTGGCAATGTAGAAGACGCTGGCAGAAAGCGTGGCCAGCGAGAAGACGGCCATGTCGAACACCCCTCGCCACATGGCGCCGGTCTCAATAGGAACGCAGTTCAGGTACATCGCCGGGAACAGCATCAGGACCAGAAGCAGCATGTACAGGTGCAGCGTAAAGCACGTCAGGTGGAAGAAGGCTTCGACCTTTACCTTCAGAGGAAGCTTTGAGAGCATGACTTTCGGAAGCATCTTGATGGCTGTCTGAGCGCCGCCCTTGGTCCAGCGGAACTGCTGAGCCTTGAAGGCGATTATCTCCGGCGGAAGCTCCGCGGGGGAAGTAAGTTGCGGAAGGAACACGAACTTCCAGCCCTTCATCTGGGCCCTGTAGGAAAGGTCCAGATCTTCAGTAAGCGTATCACAGTGCCAGCCTCCGGCGTCGTCTATGGCCGCTCGCCTCCAAGTGCCGGCTGTGCCGTTGAAGCTCATAAACCGCTCGCTTCTGTTGCGTGCGACGTGCTCTATGGCAAAGTGCCCATCCAAGAAGATTGCCTGAGTCTGTGTGAGCAGGCTGTCGCTTCGGTTCAGGTGGTCCCACCTTGTCTGGACGACGCAAACCTTCGGATCGGTGAAGTACTGTATGGACTTGCGAAGGAAATCGGGTTCGGGCACGAAGTCGGCATCGAAGATGGATACGAACTCGCCTCTTGCCGTCTTGAGACCGTTGGCAAGCGCTCCCGCCTTATATCCTTCCCGATCGGATCGGTGGATATACTCCACGTCAAACCCTTGGCTGCGAGCTTCCTCAGCGGCGCGAGATGCCACCTGGCAGGTCTCGTCAGTGCTGTCGTCAAGCACCTGGATGTGGAGTTTTTCGATCGGATAGTCAATCCGGCAGGTCTTGGCGATGATCCGCTGGGCCACCAGCTTCTCGTTGTACATCGGCAACTGGATGGTCACGTCCGGAAGCTCGTCAAACCGACCTGCAGGCCTGGGCGGATTCTTGCGATGCCGGTAGAAAAGATAAACAAGCACGTAACGGTGAAATCCGTAGATCGACACCATCACTAAAACAAAGGTGTAAATCGACATGAACACACTTCTGGCGAATTCGGCCATTTCCATGAGCGCCCTAACTGACTTCCGGCACACATGCCATCTTGCGACCCAATGCGACCGGACACTGCCCCGGCCAGTGAGGCAATTCTAGACCTGTCGCCACAGGCTCGTCAAGCATAGAAACGTTCACCCGAGCCGCTAGACCGGCCGAAGCCCTTGACGAATTCTCTCAGCCAATTCCTCCATTCGCCCCTCGGCATACGCCCCAGCCGGCCAGTTGAAATGGAATTCGTCGCCCTCGTTGCGGGGAATGATATGGAAGTGCACGTGGGGGACAACCTGATGCGCCACCTTTCCATTGTTCTGCAACACGTTAACGCCGGAACATCCCGTCCCCGCCTGAACCGCCTTCACGAGAGCGGGAATGTGCGCAAGCATTTTCCCGGCTGCCTCTGAGGGCATCTGATCGACGGTCTCATAGTGGTCGGACGGGATGAGCAGAACGTGTCCCTCCGCCAAAGGACCTATGTCCATGAAGGCGAAGCAGCTATCATCGGCAAACACCTTGCAGCAGGGAATCTCGCCGGCGATGATCTTACAGAAGACGCAATTCGGATCTCTGCTCATGTCGCAACCCCTGGCTTATCCGTAAGGCAACGGCGGCGACCCCTGCAGGTCGCCGCTGATACTTGTTTATTTACAGATAGTTATGACGAGACTGAACAGCGAGTCTCACTCGGCCTTCTCGGCCTGATCGCCCTCATCCTGCTGTTCATCGGCTTCTTCGCTCTGCTGTTCGGCCTGGTCTTCCTGACCGGTGTCGGCCTCGCCCTCGCCTTGAGGAGCTTCAGCTTCCGGGATCTCCGCGGCAGCCTCATGGCGCTTGGCCGCTCGTCTTTTGCGACGGCTCGTCTTCGACGGGCCGGATTCCTCTTCGCCCGCCTGCCCCACCAATTGCAGAATGACCTGCGATCCGGCATCGCCAATCCGCCTCTCGTCAACCCGGACGATGCGAGTGTACCCGCCCGGGCGGTCCGCATACGCAGGAGCGACTTCATCGAACAGCTTCTGGACGACAGTCTTGTCAAGGAAGGCGCCCTCGGAATCCGTCATCGCCCTGTCGCCAAGCTCGGAGATTACTCGTCTTCGCGCATGAAGTGTTCCCTGCCTGGCGATGGTGATGATCTTCTCCACAAAGCATCGGAGTTCCTTGGCCTTGGCCTCGGTGGTCCGAATCGCCCCATGCTGGATCAACGACGCGGCCATGTTGCGGCGAAGTGCCTTCCTGTGACTGGTCGTCCGACTTAATTGTTTACCGGCCGTGCGATGGCGCATTTGGGCAACTCTCTAGTGTTAGAACTCAATCATGCAGCCCTATATGGGCTGCTCTGCTTCTTCTGCACCGGGCATTTCTATGTCCATGCCCAGCGACAAATCCATATCCTGCAGCTTCCTCTTTACCTCTCGCAGGGAGGTCTTCCCGAAGCTTCTGATTTTCAGCAGCTCGCTCTCAGTCATTTTGACAAGTTCACCCACCGTTTCGACCTTTGCGGCCTCCAAGCAGTTGTTCGCCCTGACTGACAGTTCCATCTCGTGGATCGACATATTCAGCTTTTTCTGAAGCTCGGCATCGACGCTTGGAGCGGCTTCCACCGTGCCGGATTCAAGCATTTCCTCGCCGAGCTCAAAATATTGTACGAACGGGTTGAGGTGCTTGCGGAGGATCTTGGCCGCTTCGACCATCGCCATTTCCGGAGTGGTTGTTCCGTTGGTCCAGATCTCCATGACAAGCTTGTCGTAGTTGGTCTTCTGTCCGACTCGCGTGTCCTCAGTGCGATAGCGAACACGTGTGACGGGCGAGAACGCCGCATCCAGATATATCCTGCCTATATCCTGGTCGGCTTCGGGGTCTATCCACTCTTCGGCAGGAGTGTATCCCCGACCAGTCTGGACCTCCATTTCCATATCGAAGGCCACATCGTCCGTGAGCGTTGCCAGGATGTGCTCACGGTTGACGATTTCCACGGCCGAGTCGGTCTCGATAAGGTCGGCAGTGACCTGACCGGCCACTTCGCTGTGCACCCTCATCGTCCTTCGTCCCTCGACATGGGACTTGACTACAAGGGACTTCACATTGAGGATGATGTCTGTCACATCTTCCTGCACGCCCTTAAGCGAGGTGAACTCATGCTCGGCGCCCGCGATTCTCACACTTGAGACCGCAGCGCCTTCCAAGCTACTGAGCAGGATGCGTCTAAGCGCATTGCCAACTGTCGTGCCAAAGCCTCGCTCGAAAGGCTCGACAACGAATCTGCCATATGTCGGCGTCGATACAGCCTGCTCGTTGACCACTCTAGTGGGCAATTCTAGGCCGCGCCACCTTATTCGCATTGACCCTTGCCTCCGTCCTTTCGGATCCAAAAGGTGTGTTATCCTTGGTTACTCGCCGAGCGCTTACTGACTGCACAACTCGACGATCCGTTGCTCTTCGACGGGAATCATCACGTCGTCACGAGTTGGCTTGGAAACGACATCGGCTGACATTTTCGTCAGATCAAGCCTAAGCCAGTTTTGCACGTGCGGCTCACCGAGTTCTTCCAGACGAGCCTGTATCATCTTCTTCGACTTGTCCGAATTCTTTATCGAGATGCGGTCGCCCACCTCGACAAGATAGCCTGGTTTGTTTGTTCGCCTATCGCGAACATGGACGTGCCCGTGAGCTATGGTCTGCCTGGCCGCAGCCCGCGAAGGAGCGAAGCCAAGCTTGTAAACCACGTTGTCAAGGCGCCTTTCGAGAATGCTCAGCAGCGCAGCGCCAGTGTCTCCCTTGCTTCGCTCCGCTGCATGGAAATACTTCATGAACTGCTTCTCAAAGACGCCGTAGTAGCGTTTGACCTTCTGTTTCTCGCGAAGGCGCAAGCGGTATTCGCTTCCTCGTCCGCGACGCCAACTGTGCATTCCCGGAGGATTGCTTCGCCATTGGCGTTCCATCGGGCATTTGGCCGTCTCGCACCTGGCGCCTTTAAGCATCAGCTTGATGCCCTCGCGCCGACAGAGTCTGCATGACGGTCCGGTGTAACGTCCCATATCTACATGTGCTCCTTAGGATCCTGTCGATCCCTTTTATACTCTTCGCTTTTTCCTGGGCCTGCACCCATTGTGCGGAATGGGGGTAACGTCCTCGATCGAGAGAATCTTCAGACCCGCAGACTGAAGGGCCAGTACCGCGCCTTCCCTTCCGCTACCGGGCCCCTTGACCCGGACTTCCACCTCGTTAAGGCCCATCTTCCTGGCTGCTCTTGCGGCGTTTTCCGCCGCCCTTTGGGCAGCGAAGGGAGTGCTCTTACGCGATCCCTTGAATCCCATAGTGCCTGCCGAAGTTGAGACAAGTACGTCTCCGTTCGTATCTGTGATGGTTATGAGTGTGTTGTTGAAGCTCGCCTTAATACAGGCAATACCGCGAGCGACACTGCGCCTCTGCCTTCTTGTCCTTCTCGCTTGTGCCATGGCCTATCGCATCTCCTTGACGGATTTCTTCCCGGCAACGGTCTTTCTCGGTCCCTTGCGCGTTCTCGCGTTGGTCTTCGTTCGTTGACCGCGCACGGGCAACCCACGCCGATGCCGCAGACCTCGGTAACAAGAGATGTCACGCAATCTCGCTATGTTCTGCTGAACTTGCCTGCGCAGACTCCCTTCGATCACGTAGTCGCTGTCCAGGATCGAGGCTATCTTGGACAGTTCCTCTTCGGTTAGGTTCTTCGCCTTGAGGGCCGGATCGATACCAACCTTCTCACAGATATCCTTGGCACACTTCGGCCCGATACCATAGATGTAGCGAAGGGAGATCCATGTCGGCCTATCGTTCGGAATGTCAACGCCTGCTACGCGCGGCATAACCCGTCTCCTGAGCCAAGACTCCTAGCCCTGACGCTGCTTATGCTTCGGATTCGTGCAGATCACCCTCACAATGCCCTTCCGGCGAATGATCTTGCAGTTCTCGCATATTCTCTTGACTGAACTTCTTACTTTCATGTCACTTACCTTCAGCGGTCACCCGTAAGCACCTCGACGCCGTCGCCGGTCACGGCCAACGTCTGCTCGAAGTGCGCTGACGGTTTACGATCCTTGGTCAGCACGGTCCAGCCGTCCGGTGCGTATTCGACTGCGGGAGAACCGGTATTCACCATCGGCTCGACGGCCAAGACAATGCCTTCGACCAAGGCGATGTCATTGGCAACCAGTTCCCGGGAAACGAAATTGGGCACCTTCGGGTCCTCGTGCATATCTGCGCCAATACCGTGTCCAACAAACTCGCGAACCACCGAGAAGCCTTCCGACTCGATGTAATTCTGCATAATGCCGGCCAAATCGGACCACTTTCCGCCCGGGCGGACCATATCGACAACCATCGCCAAAGCGTTTCGCGTAACTTCCACCAATCGCCTCGTCTTCTCTTGCACGTCTCCGACGATGAACGTCCTGGCAGCATCTCCGCACCAGCCCGCAAGCCTGATGCCGAAATCGATGCTGACTATGTCACCGTCGCGAATTCGCCTTGGGCCCGGGATTCCGTGGACCACCTCTTCGTTGATGGACGCACAAATCGACCCTGGAAAAGGTCCGCCTCTTCCGGGGACGCCCTTGAACAGACACTCGCCACCAGCGGCAAGTGTCATTCGCTCGGCTTCTTCGTCAAGTTCTTTGGTTGTTACGCCCGGACGGACTAGTTCTCCAAGGTGGCGCAAAACTTCGCTTACCACCTGCCCAGCCGCTCGCATTCGGGCGATCTGCTCTGTCGTTTTCAGCTTGATCGCCACGGTGCGTTCCCGGACCAGTATTTAACGCCGTAAGGCTGCTCTATCGGCCTCAACGGTAGGCTCCCTTGATCCTCTGGCTGCCGCCAAGGAAGCCGCCATAGTTTCTCATCACAAGGTTCGCTTCTATCCTCTGTACTAAGTCCAAGGTAACTGAAACCGTTATCAGTAGACCCGTTCCGCCAAGAAAAGCCGAGATGCTGAATGGGATACCGAGCGATCCGGCAAGGAATTGCGGAAGCACTGCTATAAGTGCAAGGAATGCCGCGCCGCAGTAGGTTATCCTCTCCATAACACGCTCGAGATACTCGGCCGTGCGCCTACCGGGTCTCAGGCCCGGAATAAAGCTACCGTAGTCCCGAAGTTGGTCGGCCATGTCCTTCGGACGGAACTGGACCGTGGTCCAGAAGTAAGCGAAGAAGAATATCAGTCCTATGTAGCATAGTGAGTAGGGCACGCTGCTCATCCGAAATGCATCCGCAAGCACCCGAACGACCTCGCTTCCGGCGCCCCACCTGGTCGCCTGGATATATCCTACAATCACGCCCGGGAATATCATCAGCGACGAGGCAAATATGATCGGCATTACGCCACCGTGATTGACCCTGAGCGGGAGATACTGCCTCTGACCACCATAGACGCGCCTTCCCCGAGTGTGCTTGGCCTGCTGGACGGGGATTCGGCGCTGTCCTTGAGTGATGAGTATCGCTCCGGCAACAACGAAGACAAATGCACCCACCAGGAAGATGATCTTCAGCAGTCCTATTTCGTCTCCGGTTCCGGCACCGACCAGATTGAGATCGGCGCGTCTGGCCAATTCCATTATGGCCGAAGGCAAGCGACAGACAATCCCGGCCATGATCAGCAAGCTGATACCGTTGCCAATTCCGTATTCGTCGATCTGCTCGCCCAACCACATCAGGAAGATCGTTCCTGCGGTAAGCCCTCCCACACCCATCAGAAAGATCATAAGTGAGCCCTGGTACTCAGGGTAGATCAGCCCCCTGCCAGTCATGAATCTCATCCATGCAAGCGACTGTACGATACATAGCCCGACGGTTGCGTACCGCGTGTACTCTTGTATTTTCTTCTGGCCGGCCGGACCTTCCTTTTGGAGCCTCTCCAGCGACGGCACTACCGTAGTGAGCAACTGGAAGATGATTGACGCGGTGATATAGGGCATTATTCCCAGGCCAAACAAGGTGGATTGCCTGAGGTTCCCCCCCGTGAACATGCTGAAGTACTGCAGTGCCTGACCGAAAGGCCCCTGCTCGGCGCCTTTCATCATTTCCCCTATGGCATCAACATTGAGCCCCGGCAAGGGGATGTGGAAGCCCACCCTGTATATGCACAACAGCCCAAGCGTGAAAGCCAGCTTACGGATCAACTCAGGTATGGAGAAGATGTTCTCCACTACGGTGCGCACCCTGGACTCCGATACCAGCGCGTAATAGAAGAACGCGAAGATGACGAGCGCGCCAACCGCCTTCATGATGGGCGCAAGCATCTTGCTGGAGGCCCATTCTTCGCCGGCCTGGCGAATGGTCATCGCCTCAACCACACCGCTATAGGCGAGCCAAGCCGTAAGCGCCAGAACCACCAGCGCCAGCACCAACCTGAATTTCCTAAACCCCATGAAGAGGCATCCTTATCTTTCTTCCGGAATCAGACCTGTTCGATCTTGCCGCCGGCTTTCCGTATTTTCTCTGCCGCAACCGCCGAGAACTTGACCGCGACTACCGTGAGCTTCTTGGTCAGCTCACCGTTGCCCAGAACCTTCACGGGCTTGTCCGCATCGCCTATGAGCCTTGCCTCGGCAAGCGTTTTGCTATCGACTCTCGTCGAATCGTCAAACCTCTCCAGCGAGGCGACGTTGACAACCTGGAATTCCTTTCGGAACTTCACGTTTGAGAAGCCTCGCTTCGGTATGCGGAACAGTGCGGGGTTTTGCCCGCCTTCAAAGCCCAGAAGAGCTTTACTTCCGGAACGCGACCTGTATCCCCGGTGTCCTCGTCCACAGGTCTTGCCGCGTCTGCTACCGTCACCGCGACCCAGGCGTTTGCGGGTTTTGTTCTTGCCGGCCGTGCTGAGAATCTCGTTAAGCCTCATTCCACTGACACTCCACGCAACTGGCTAACCATCTCCGCCGTCCGAAGCTTTCTCAATGCGCTCATTCCCGCTTTCAGAAGGTTCTTCGGCGAAGTTGATCCATATGCCTTTGTCAGAACATTGCGGATTCCCGCAAGCTCCAGCAGAGGAACAATCTTCTTGCCCGCAATCACGCCGGTCCCTTCGGAAGCTGGAAGCATCAGAATCTTCGACGCGCCGTAGTGCCCAACGACCCTGTGGGGGATTGTGGTCCCTTTGAGATTTATAGGCACCATGCTTTTTCTGCCTTCGGCGATGGCCTTTTCCACTGCCTGAGGCACACCGTTGGCCTTTCCGTAACCGATACCGACCTGGCCGTTGCGGTCACCGACGACGACCAATGCGCCGAAGCTGAACCTTCTTCCACCTTTGACCACCTTCGAGCAGCGATATATCTCCACAACGCTGTCCTCGAAAGGCTGGTCCTGGTCGAAGCGTTCGGAATGTCTCTTCCTGTCAAGCGCCACGTTGCGTGCTCCCGTCAGTTGCTAGAACTCCAGCCCACCTTTTCGGGCCGCCTCGGCAAGGGCCTTTACGCGCCCGTGAAAGGGGTATCCGTTGCGGTCAAAGACGACCGTCTTTATTCCCGCCTGACCAGCTTTGGCGGCAAGGACGGCGCCCACTTCCTGAGCGGCGCCTTTGTTTCCGCTGCTTACTCCGAGCTTCTCTCGCAAGGGTTTCTCAGCAGTCGAAGCGGCCACGAGCGTCTTGCCATTATCGTCGTCTATGATCTGAGCATAGATGTTCTTGTGGCTGCGAAATACCGTCAGCCTCGGCCTGTCGCTCGTGCCGACAATGCGCTTCCGGACCCTTCGCTTGCGTCTTAGTCTTCTGAATGTCTTTCTCTGGGCTGGCTTCATCGTCTAGTAGCCTCTGATAGCGTGAGAATCCTTGGATCCTCCTTACGGCGCTCCGCCCGCCCCGGCGAAGGCCTTACCGACCTTGCGCCTGACGTACTCGCCCGCGTACCTGACACCTTTGCCCTTGTATGGCTCCGGGGGTCGCGCCTTGCGGATTCTGGCGGCCAGTTCGCCGACGGCTTGCTTGTCCGCCCCGGATACACTGAAGACTGCGGGTTCGTTGTCGCCCCTTGCTTGCGGTCGTTCGATGTTGACCTCAAGCCCGGAGGGCACCTCGAACACCACAGGATGACTGTACCCACAGGTCATAGAGAGCTTATTGCCCTGAAGCTGCACACCAAAGCCGACACCATACAGCTGGAGCGTCTTTGAGAAGCCTTCTGAGCACCCGGCGACCATGTTGGCAACCAAGCTTCGCGTCAGACCGTGCAGACAGCGCGAAACGCGGTCCTCTCCGCTACGGCTTACAAGAACCTGCTTTGCGGATTCGTCAAGCTTGACGGTCACCTCGGGACGGTGCGTCCAAGACAGCTTGCCCTTGGGGCCTTCCACGCTGACGGTCCGGCCTGATAAGGCCACCTTCACTCCTGAAGGCACTGGGATTGGTTTTTGTCCTATGCGCGACATCTGGTCTATCTCGTTAGCAAACGGTGCAAAGCACCTCTCCGGAGACGTTCTCCCGGCGGCACTGGCGATCGCTCAGGACGCCCTTGGAGGTGGACACTATGGCAATGCCGAGCCCGCCAAGGGGCTTGGGCAGGTCCGCCACACCGCCATGAACTCGCCGTCCCGGCCTGCTGACGCGCTTGATCTCGGTGATAACGTCCTGTCCCATCGGTCCATACTTAAGGTAAACACGCAGAACGCCCTGCTTGTCGTCGTCAATTCGCTTGTAGTCTTCGACGTATCCTTCCTTCTTCAGGACTTCGCAGATGCCTTGGCAGATCTTCGATGCCTTGACGTTGACCGCTTGATGGCGGGCGGACAAGGCATTGCGAATCCGCGTCAGCATGTCGGCTATCGGATCGGAAAGGCTCATCTGCCGGGTCCTCTCTACCAGCTGGCTTTCATCATGCCTGGAATCTTGCCCTCATTGGCCAATGTTCGCAGGCATATTCTGCAAATCCGGAACTTACGGTAAACGCCCCGAGGCCGCCCGCAAAGCTGACACCTGCGGATCACTCGGGTGGTGTACTTCGGCCGCCTCTTGGCCTTCGCTATCAATGCCTTGGTCGCCATAGGCTTCTCATGTACCTCTTTAATCTTTGCGGAACGGCATTCCCAGTTGGCTGAGGAGCTCTCTGGCCTCCTCATCCGTAGCGGCGCTGGTTACCATTGCGATATTCATTCCTTGAGTGAACGTTACTGCGGAGGGATCGATTTCGGGAAAGACCGTCTGCTCCACCAAGCCCATGTTGTAGTTGCCTCTACCGTCAAACCCACTCGCTGGCAAACCGCGGAAGTCTCTCACTCTCGGGATCGCCAGCGAAACCAGCCTGTCAAGCAATTCGTACATCCTCGCTCCGCGCAAGGTTACCTTCAGACCGACCTCGTATCCCTCACGGATCTTGAAGTTGCTGACCGACTTCTTCGCTTTGGTAACTACAGGTTTTTGCCCAGCTATCCGCGCGAGCTGATCCTGAGCGGCTTCGAGCTTGCTCGATTCCTGCTTTGCGTCGCCTATCCCCATCGAGATGACGATCTTCAGCAGCTTGGGCACGGCCATAGGGTTCCGGTAACCGAACCTCTCGGTAAGAACCGGAGCAACCTGACCTTTGTATTTTTCCAGGAGTCGTGCCGACATCTCAGTTACTTAGCCTTCTTTATAGTTCCCAATGGCTCGCCGGATCTCTTTGCGTATCTTTCCTTCGAGCCGCCTTTGGCGGTTCTGAAGCCCACGCGCGTGGGCTGATTCGTCTTCGGGTCAACCGGAAGGACATTGGAGATGTCAACCGGCATCTCCTTCTGGATTCTTCCGCCTTGCGGGTGCTGCCGAGACGGACGAAGGTGGCGGTAGACACGGTTAACGCCCTGCACGAGAACCGCTTGCTTCTCGTAATCTACGGACATCACCTCGCCGACCTTGCCCTTGTCGTTACCGGCTATGACCTGCACTACGTCGCCTTTTCTTATGTGTCTCGCCACGGCTAGACCACCTCTGTCGCAAGGGACACGATCTTCATGAAGTTCTTCTCACGAAGTTCCCTGGCGACCGCGCCAAAGATCCGCGTCCCTCGAGGATTGTTGTTGTCGTCGAGAACCACCGCCGCGTTTCTATCGAACCTAACGTAGCTCCCATCCGAACGTTTGACCGGAAAGGCCGTCCTTACGATAACGCACTTGACTATGGTCCCCGCCTTTACGGCGCTTCCGGGCAGCGCCTTCTTGACCGAGCAAACGATTATGTCTCCCAAGGTTGCCGTTCGCCGGGTCATGCCCTGACGTCGAGTCGATCCGCCGAGGACCTTGATGCATCCGACAACTTGAGCCCCGGTGTTGTCGGCTACTTCCAATCGTGTTTCCTGCTGAATCACTTAGTCTTTCCTTGGCCCGCCCGGAGCTATCCCATCTTCACTCGCCGGACCACCTTGACCATTCGCCAACTCTTCGACTTGCTCAGTCGCCGGCACGGGACGATCTCCACGAGGTCGCCTACCTTCGCGTCATTCGCTGGGCAATGGACGGCCAGCTTCGTCCTGCGGCGAACGTACTTGCCGTACTGGGGGTGCCTGACGCGCGTGTTGACCACGACGTTTATCGTCTTGTCGCCGCTGATGGACCGCACCATCCCCACCTTGGTTCGTCTCGATACCGGCTTGGTTTTCTGCTCTGCTATGCTGGCCATTCGATCTTTCCGTCGGTCGTCAGACCTGCTCGCCGGTGGCGGCAGCGGCTTGACGTTCTTTCTGCACCGTCAGTATGCGGGCGATATCCCGCTTGGCCTTGGTTATAAGCGTCGGATCCTCAAGCTTTTCAGTAACAGCTTGGGAACGAATATCGAACAAATGCCTTCGGAGCCGCGCCAGTTCCGTGGTCAGCTCTTCGTCAGTCAGTTGTCGGATCTCTGCAATCTTCATGGTCTCAATGCTCTAGACCGCCTGCCGCCTGTGAAGGAGGCGGCAGCGAAGGGGCATCTTCATCGCCACACGTCGAAGGGCATCCTTTGCGGTTGCCTCGTCAACACCGGATATCTCGTAAAGAACCGTTCCGGGTTTGACAACAGCGACCCAGTCCTTGGTCTCGCCTTTGCCCTTTCCCATCCTGACCTCAAGCGGCTTTCCGCTTACGGGCTTGTCGGGAAAGACCCGTATATAAACCTTGCCCTCGCGGTGCAGGAAGTGAGTCGCAGCAACCCGCCCCGCCTCTATCTGCTTGGCGGTGATCCAGCCCGGCTCGGAGCTTTGAAGACCGAAGTCCCCAAAGGCAACCGTGTTACCGCGGGTTGCGCTGCCGCGAATCTTTCCTCGCTGCTGCTTGCGGTGCCTGATTCTCTTTGGCATCAACGCCATGAATACACCTGTCGGTTATTCCTTCTGCTCTGGTTGCTCTTGCTCTGGGACTTGGGAGGCACTGTCGCCCACCTTATCAGGGCTAATGGAGGTCGTTGGCGCTTTAGCCTGTTCATCTGTCTGTGGGGATTCAGACTTGCCCCCGTCTGGTTCCTGGGTTTCCGCTTCAGTCGCTTCGTCTTTGCCCTTTGCGGTTTTTAACGCGCCAAGCCTGCTTCCGCCCGGTCTGACTGCCGCCGCAGGTCTTTCTGCCGGCCCGCGCCTTGATGATCTTCCCGAACCGGTCCGCTCTCTTCGGCGCCTGGCCCTGGTCATCGCAGCAGTACGCGCCTGGTCTTCCTCCTGCTCGTGGCTCGTCTTCTCGCCAAACATGCCTCGATAGACCCAGACCTTCACTCCGATCGTTCCGTAAGTGGTGACACAGGGCACGAAACCGTAGTCCACATCCGCTTCGAGCGTATGCAGAGGGATGCTTCCGCTGATTTCGCTCTGGCTCCGGCTCATCTCCGCCCCGCCCAACCTGCCGGAAATTATGATCTTCACTCCCTTGGCGCCGGCTTGCATTGTTGCTTCGCATCGCTGTTTCATTGTCCGGCGGAAGCTCGCCCTGCGTTTGAGCTGCTCGGCAATGCTTTCGGCAACCAGTTGCGCGTCAAGGTCAGGGTTTTTTATCTCCACTATGTTTATGTTGACATGCCTGTCCGTCAGGTCCTCAAGAGCGTCCTTGAGCTTGTCCACCTCGGCTCCCTTAGGGCCTATCACCAGCCCCGGACGGGCAGTCTTGAGGATAATCTTCACTTCCTCCCTCGTTCTCTCTATGTCAATCGCGCTTATCGCAGCATAGGGAGGCTGGCGATTCAGACGCATATCCACGAACCGACGGATACGCTCATCCTCGACGAGGAATTCGCCGTAGTTGCTCTTCGGGGCAAACCACCGGCTTTTCCAGCCTATGGTGATACCCGTTCTGAAACCTATGGGAGATACCTTCTGTCCCATACCTAGATTTCCTCTTGCTCGACCACGACGCTGATGTGACTGGTCCTTTTGAGGATCAGGTGCGCCCGGCCTCGGTCCTTGGGGCGAATTCTCTTCACACTCGGTCCAGGATCCACTCTTGCTTCTTGCACGTAAAGCAGGTCGGTATCAGCCTCCTGCTCGTTGGCGTTTGATATCGCGCTGTTGAGCACCTTCGCGACCATAACCGCAGCCCTGTGCGGGGAAAACCTCAAGATATTGAGCGCATCCTGAACGTCTCTACCGGCGATCATTCCGGCAATCAGCCTGGCCTTCCGCGGGCTGATTCGGGCGAATCTATGCGTAGCTTTCCATGCCATCTGGCTTCAACTCCAGGCACTTGGCCGGTAACTCATCTCCTGCCGCTGTGCCCTCGGAACATCCTGGTCGGGCTGAATTCACCAAGCTTATGGCCAACCATATCCTCGGTGACGAAGACGTTCGTGAATATTCTCCCATTGTGGACCGAGAAGGTATGACCGACGAACTCGGGCACGATGGTGCAGGCCCGCGCCCAGGTCTTAATGGGCTCTCTCCGGCCGCTATCCTGCTGCTTCATCACCTTGCGGAATAGCTTTTCATCCACGTATGGGCCTTTTTTCCTGCTTCGCGTCATTTCTGGTCTCGTCTATAGCACGAGTTGGCCTGACCGCACATTGCGGCGTCGGCGCAGGATCATCTTGTCTGAGCTCTTGCGTTTCTTTCTTGTCTTCCCGCCCTTGGCAAGCTTGCCGGTAGGCGAAACCGGGTGTCTTCCGCCTGCCCGCCTGCCCTCGCCTCCACCCATCGGATGGGACACCGGGTTCATTGCCGAACCACGCACGTGAGGGCGCCTGCCAAGATGCCTTTTCCTGCCGGCCTTGCCCCACCTCACCGACATATGCTCAACGTTTCCAAGTTGGCCTATGGTTGCCCGGCACTGTGCATTGACCATCCTCATCTCGCCGGAAGGGAGGATCAGCGTGACCTTGTCTCCTTCGCGCGCGGCAAGCCTGGCGACCCCTCCCGCGCTGCGGACAAGTTTGCCGCCCTGGCCAGGATTCATCTCTACATTATGTATCTCGAGGCCAAGGGGGATGCTGTTCAGAGGCAAGCAGTTTCCAAGTCGGGGCTCAGCCTGCGGACCTGAATTGACGACCTGTCCGACCTGGAGCGATGCCGGCGCCAAGATGTACCGCTTCTCCCCATCGGTGTACTCCACAAGCGCTATGTTACACGAGCGGTTGGGGTCGTACTCGATGGTCTTGACTTCGGCGGCGATGCCGTCTTTGTCCCGCTTGAAGTCGATAGCGCGATACATGCGCTTGTGGCCGCCACCGCGATGCCTTGCTGTTATCTTTCCGTGGTGGTTGCGCCCCCCAGTCTTCTTCAGGGGCTTCAGCAGCGACTTTTCCGGTTTGCTGGTCGTAACTTCGTCGGACCTGTTAACCGAACTGTTGCGCCTGCCTGCTGATGTTCTCTTGTATTTCTTGATAGGCATCTTTGACTACCTTGGCTGCCTAGAACAAATCTATGTGGTAATCCGGGTGCAGAACGACGACGGCTTTCTTCCATTTCCTGGTCGTACCGGATCGGTAACCCAGGCGTCTTGACTTGCCTTTGCGATTGGCCGTCCTGACCTCAATGACCTTGACATCGTAGATATCTTCGATGGCCTTCTTCACCTGCGTCTTGTTAGCCTGCGGGGACACCTCGAACGGGTAGGCGTTGAGTTTGTCCGACTGATACGTTCCCTTCTCGGTAACCAGCGGGCGAACCACAATTCCGTAGATGTCCTTGGTTACGCTCACTCGTCGGCCTCCGAGCCCATCAGGGCCTGCATCGCCTCGGAAGTAACCACCATCTTCTGGCGGGTGGCCACGTCAAAGGCGTTCAGTTCGTCGGTAACACAGACCGTAAGGTCAGGAATGTTCCGTGACGAAAGGAAAACGTTCTTATCGCGATCGGCCAGCGTCAGCAGGCAGGAACGGTCTATTTTCAAGTTGCTGATAATCCTGGCCATCTCGGAGGTCTTCGGGACGTCAATCTGCAGGCCCTGCAGCACCACCAGATCTTGACCAACCATCTTGGCCAAGATCGCGGAGTTCAACGCCGCCTTCCGCATTTTCCTGGGCAGACTCTTGCGGAAGCTTCTAGGTTTCTTGGCGAAGGTCACGCCTCCACCCCTAAGGAGGTTCGCCCGCGCAGAGCCCCGACGCGCGTTTCCCGTGCCTTTTTGTCGGAACAGCTTCTTGGTAGATCCCCTTACCATGCCCCGAGACTTGCCGGCGGCCGTTCCCTGGCGCTTGTTGGCATGGTAGGCCACCACAGCTTGCTTCAACAGCGAGGCATTTACGGTGGAGCCGAACAGCCTCTCGTCCACATCGAGGCTATCAACCTTCTCGCCTTCCGTGTTGTAAACCTGGACTTCCAGCATCTTCAGCTATCTCACCGACCTATTGCCTGTTGGCCTTGGCCGTCTTGCTCTCCTTGATGAACAGGTAACCGCCGTTGGCTCCCGGCAAGGCTCCCTTTATCACCAGCAGATCATTTTCCTTGTCAACGCCAATAAGTTTGTGATTTCTACTGGTCGAGCGGACGGTGCCCATGTGCCCCGCCATGCGTTTGCCTTTGCGGAGCGTCGGCCCAGTCCCCGCATTGGAAGCGAAGGACGCGATCGAGCCCGGGCTGCGGTGCTTGCGTTCCGTACCGTGACTTGCGGGCTGGCCTTTGAACCCGTGCCTCTTCATCCCTCCGGCAAAGCCCTTGCCCTTGGTAGTTCCGGTCACGTCCACGTGAGTCACATCCTCAAAGCCGGCCACCGTGATCGCAGCGCCGCTACCGACATCGGCGGGCTCGGAGAGGCGGACTTCGCGGTGGATCTTCTGAGGCTTGGTTCCGGCCTTGGCGGCATGACCGATCTGCGGCTTCTTGGCACGGTGAGGCTTGACCTGCTCGAAGCCAATCTGCACGGCATCGTAGCCATCCGTTTCGCCAGACTTGACCTGGGTCACCACGCAAGGACCCGCCTGGACAACGGTGACTGCCTGAAGGGCGCCCTGCTGGTCATAGACCTGCGTCATCCCGATCTTTCTGCCAAGTATGGCCGCTTTCATCTCAAATACCTTAGGCCTTGATTTTTATAAACACGCCGGCAGGTACCACAAGTCTGTTCAACGACTCGACGGTCCGGACTGTGGGTTCATAGATATCGATAATGCGCTTGTGGGTCCGCATCTCAAACTGTTCTCGCGACTTCTTGTCCACATGCGGGCTACGCAGGACGGTGTAACGCTCAATTCGTGTTGGGAGCGGGATGGGTCCGCACACCCTCGCACCAGTCCGTTCGGCATGGTCAACGATTTCCTTTGCCGAAGCGTCCAGTGCCCGATGGTCGTAGGCTTCCATCCGTATTCTTATCTTGTCCTGCACCATTGAGGTGGTCTCCGAAGCTACACCGCTCAGGAAAGCCTGAAAAAGGTCGAGTCATTCCAACATACTGATGCGCAAAACTTTGTCAATCCTTGCTACACGATTTTAGCGGTTTTTTTATTTTTTTCAGATGTATCTCAATATGTCTTCCGCAACTTGAGCCGGAGCCAAGGCATACGACAACGGCTCCATCGTGCTCGTAGCACGTCCTTGAGTCAGCGATCTCAGTTGCGTTGTGTATCCGAACAGCTCTGCCAGCGGGGCCTCGGCATGAAGCACCCGGAATCGTCCTCGCTGGTCCATCTTGCGTATTTCCGCGCGCCTGGCGTTCAGGTCTCCGGTAACCGCGCCCAGATACTCCTCCGGTGTACTCACTTGCATGCTCATTATCGGCTCGAGAAAGGCTGGATCGGCCTTGGTGACCGCATCGGCGAAGGCTCGTGCGCCCGCTTGCTCGAAGGCAAGCTCAGAACTGTCCACCGGATGGTGCTTTCCATCAACCAGAGCCACCTTGATATTCTCCATCGGGTAACCAGCCAGAGGACCCGAACTCGCCGCATCCAGGACTCCTTGGCGCACCGAAGGAATGAACTGGCGCGGGACCGAGCCGCCCTTGGTGGCGTCCTCGAATAGGATGCTCTCATCGGCTTGGGGGCGATCCAATGGCGCCACCTCCAACACGACGACCCCGTATTGCCCGCGACCGCCCGTCTGTCGGATGAACCGACCTTCCTGGCGGGCGTTCGAACGGATGGTCTCCTTGTAGGCCACCCTGGGCCTGCCCACGCGCACCTCCACACCTATATCGCGGATCAACTTGTTCTTGATTATCTCAAGGTGCAATTCGCCCATGCCCGAGATCAAGGTCTGTCCGGTCTCTTCATTCTGACGGAACTTGAAGCTCGGGTCCTCACGCTTCAGAACGTTAAGGGAATCGGCCAGCTTCTGCTTATCAGCTGTGCGCCTCGGCTCGATTGACATACTGACAACCGGCTCGGGAAACTCCAGCTTTTCAAGGACTATGGGCTTCCTGGGATCGCAGAGGGTATCCCCGGTCAGACTGTGCTTAAGTCCGACAACTGCGACTATATCGCCAGCAGTAGCTTCTTCTCGCGCAGTGCGTTGCTTGGCATGCATCTCCCAAATCCGGGAGACAATCTCTTTCTTATCCTGGTTGCTATTCAGTACCCGGCTGCCGGCTTTGACCTTCCCGCTGTAGACACGAATGAAGTTGAGGTCCCCGTGCTGATCCGATGTCATCTTGAATACAAGCGCCGCCATCGGATCCGCTTCATCGGCATGACGATAGTCTTCCTTGGCCTGACTCTTGGACAGGACGTGCCCTCGCACCGGTGGAACGTCCAACGGGCTCGGAAGAAAATCCGCCACCGCATCAAGAAGAAGGCGCGTACCCATATGTTTCAGCGCCGAGCCACACAGGACCGGCTGAATCCGTAGGGAAACGGTTCCCTTGCGAATCGCCGCCACTATGTCCGAATCGGTAACAGACGACTCATCCTGGAGGTACTTCTCCATGAGGGCATCGTCACAATCGGCAGCGGTTTCGACTAACTCGTGGCGTGCCTTCTCGACCCGATCGGCCATTTCAGGTGGCACTTCGTCCACCCGCAGCTTGGTGGCGAGTTTGTCGGGATCGTAGTAACAGGCCTTACGGCGAACGAGGTCCACCTGACCGACAAAGCTGTCGCCCTGGCCGATGGGCAACTGCATCACAGCCGGGGAAGCCATCAAACGTGAACGGATATCATCAACCACCATCTCGAAATCCGCTCCGCTACGATCCATTTTGTTGACAAAGCAGATCCTGGGAACCTTGTAGCGCTCCGCCTGATGCCAGACCGTCTCGCTCTGCGCCTCTACTCCCCCAACTCCGCAGAACACAGCAATAGCGCCGTCCAGCACACGGAGCGACCTTTCGACCTCTATGGTAAAGTCCACGTGACCGGGAGTATCGATCAGGTTTATGGTGTACCCGCCCCACTGGAGGGTCGTCGCAGCGGACGTGATGGTTATGCCTCTTTGCTGCTCTTCGGTGAGGTAATCCATGACGGCGGTCCCGTCGTGGACCTCTCCGATCTTGTAGGTCCTCCCGGCGAAGTAAAGCACACGCTCAGTCACCGTGGTCTTTCCGGCATCAATGTGGGCCATGATGCCGATGTTCCTCAGTTGTCTCAGGTCCTTTGCCATCAGCGAACCAATGTTCCTACGATCCACTCTTGACCAACACTAACCGCACTGCAAGCACTGCGGGATCCGAACCGTTCTGGTTCCCTGCGCATGCCGCAGATGGCGGCAAGCAGCCGACCTTTGGGTCCCGATTGGGCAACCACTGAGCAGATCGGCCCGGTCTGTCTTATCTCACGCGGTCGCCAAAACAAGCTCAACCGATCTGCTTCGGCGCCTTCTCTGAGCCCCGGCCTGACACTTTCGACCGGGGTCGTCCGCTGACCCTAACCTGTGGTCCGTTTTGCGAACGATTCAATCTTCACCGCTATGCCCGGCCGGGGATTGCCCCGGCCTGCAGGCTGAAGTCGTCAGTTTGTGCTGGTCGCAGCACCTGCTGCGTGTATTCTTACGAAGCCGCGCTTTCACCACGCAAAATGGGCGAAAGCCTTGTTAGCCTCGGCCATTCTGTGCACATTTTCGCGCGTGGTCATTGCCGCACCTTCATGGTTATATGCGGACATCAACTCATTGGCCAACCGAACATGAATTGGCTGACCCTTACCTGAACGAACTGCAGCGCGAATCCATCGGATCGCAAGTGAGAGCTGGCGCTTTTTGCTCACCTGAACCGGAACCTGGTAGGTTTGGCCTCCGACTCGCCTAGACCGCACCTCGATCATCGGCTTGACATTCTCTATCGCCTTCTCGAACACCTCTACCGGGGGCGTTCCCTTGAGCTTGTCGCCTATCATGTCCATCGCGTCATAGAAGACTCGTTGCGCAGTGGACTTCTTACCGTCCAGCATGATGCAATTGACAAACTTCGACACAAGCTTGCTGTTGTACCTGGGGTCCGGTTTCAACTGCCTAGCCGACGCGGTAAATCTCTTCTTAGCCATATCATGTTTCCCTGCCCGGCAAGTCTCAATACCGGGCCGCTCAATCTTCCCGGGGCCCACGGCGGGCCTCACGCCAGTACTCTCGGTCCTGCGGCCGAGGATGAGATTTCGGAGTTATTTAGGTCTCTTCGTACCGTACTTGCTTCTGCCTTGCTTGCGCGAATCCACTCCCAAAGTATCCAGAGTCCCGCGAACGATGTGGTAACGAACTCCGGGCAAGTCTCTAACCCGACCTCCTCTTACGAGCACGATACTGTGCTCCTGAAGGTTGTGGTCCACACCTGGTATGTAGGCGGTGACTTCCTTGCCGTTCGTCAGACGCACGCGGGCAACCTTGCGCAGTGCTGAGTTAGGTTTCTTGGGTGTAACTGTCTTGACAAGAAGGCAAACGCCTCGCCTCTGAGGGCAGGAGTCCAGCGCCACGTTCTTCTTCTTGGCCTTCTGCTTGGTCCTGGGCTTGCGAACCAACTGGTTTATCGTCGGCATTGGGAACCTCTTTCTATCTGCGGCTAGTTGCTTTGTCCGGTAAGTGCCTGCTGAACAGCTTGGGTTATCTCGGCTTCGGTGAGTTCCTCCGTAGGAACCGCAGCCAATTCAGGCAACTCAATATTCCGTTTGATTCTCATTTCCATGTATGGTCGGAAACTCGTACCAGCCGGTATCAGGTGACCGAGTATGACGTTCTCTTTCAGACCACGAAGGCGATCCACCTTTCCGGCAAGGGCGGCCTCGGTGAATACTTTTGTGGACTCCTGGAAGCTCGCGGCAGACAGGAAGCTCTCTGACTGCAGTGAAGCCTTGGTAATGCCCAGAAGCAAGGTCTTTGCCGTCGCCGGACGCGGACGCTTCGTTTTGGCGGGCTCCTTGCCGGCGGACTCGGCTTCCATATTGGCCTGCTCTATTCTGTCACGCGAGACAATCTCTCCCTCTTCGAGGTCAGTCGCCCCAGGATCGACGATTTTCATACTACGCGCCATCCTGGCGTTTTCCTCTCGGAAGACGAACTTGTCCACGACGTCTCCGGGAAGCAGGTCCGTGTCGCCGACAGAGTCAACCTTAACCTTGCGCATCATCTGCGATAGGATGATCTCTATGTGCTTGTCGTTGATGTTCTGGCCCTGACCTCGGTACACGCTCTGCACTTCGTTCAGCAGGTACTGCTGAAGCGCCTCCTCTCCGCGGATCGCCAGTATGTCGTGCGGGACCAGCGGTCCTTCGGTAAGTCGGTCACCTGCCTCAACGTAATCACCCGTGTGCACCAACAGGTGCCTGTCGTGCGGAACGTGGTGCTCGCGCTCCATCCCAGACTCGCTACGGACGATAATCGTCATTTTCCCGCGGCGCTTGTCGGTCCGGAGTTCGACTCGTCCGGATATCTCGCCCATCGCGGCAGGCTCCTTCGGACGCCTGGCCTCGAATATCTCGGTTACCCTGGGAAGACCTCCGGTGATGTCCTGGGTCCCGCTGATCTCGCGGGGCTGACGCGCAAGCATGTCTCCGGGCTTAACGTTCTGACCTTCCTCTACTTCAATGCGGGCCTTTGCGGGCAGATAGTGGAAGTCGAGAATCTTCCCCGTCTTGTCTTCCACAACAATGCGCGGGTGCATCTCCCCCTTATGCTCGATGACAACCAGCATGCCCGTGGATTCCTTGGCGATGCCCTCCTCAACTCGGACCGTCTCACCCTCCTCGATATCCTGGAACCGAACGGTTCCGGTTGCCTCGGCAAGAACGGGCACAGCGTGGGTATCCCACCATAGAAGCCTCTGGCCCGGCTTAACCTTCGCACCGTCCCCGACAAGGATGTGGGATCCATAGGGAACGTTGTACTTCTCCAACTCCCGGTCCTTGTCGTCGAAGATCGCCACTTCGCCGTTGCGCTTCAGCGCGATCCAGCTCTTAGAGCTCTTGCCCCTTCCATGTCCGCTCTCTGGCTTCTCTTCGACCGCATTGACGTCCCGGTACTTAACCGTTCCGCCCGCCGTCGCCAACACCTGGTTTTCCACAACGGCACGAGTGGCGACACCGCCTGTATGGAAGGTCCGCATCGTAAGCTGTGTGCCCGGCTCGCCGATCGACTGCGCTCCGATTATGCCAACAGCCAAGCCTTCCTCGACCAGCCGGCCGGTGGACAAATCCGCGCCATAGCACTTCGCGCAGACACCCAACGGACTTTCGCAGGTCAGCGTGCTACGAACGCGAATGGTTTCCAGACCGAGAGCCTCGATCTGCTCGGCGGCTTCCGCGGAGATGATCTCATTCTCACGCACGATCATCTCGTCGGTGATCGGGTTAACGATGTTTTCCCTGGCGGTTCTTCCGATGACAACATCACGCAAAGGCGTATCGACGTTCTCGCCCTTGTAGACGGCCGACTTGGCGACCCCCTTCAGAGTGCCACAATCCAATTCGGTGACAATTACCCCTTGGGCGACGTCCGCCAACTTGCGAGTAAGGTATCCGCTGTCGGCGGTCTTGAGCGCAGTATCGGCCAAGCCTTTACGAGCGCCGTGCGTGGAGCTGAAGTATTCCAGCACGGTCAGGCCTTCGCGGAAGTTGGCCTTGATGGGCGATTCTATGATCTCGCCGGACGGCTTGGACATAAGTCCACGCATGCCGGCAAGCTGGCGGATCTGGTCGACATTTCCGCGAGCATTCGAGTGAAGCATAACCCAAACCGGGTTGACGTAGCCCGGGTCGTCTGGTCGGCGGTCTTGCTCAAGTGCAGCAAGCAGACTCTTGGTAACCTCTTCCCTTGCGTGAATCCAGACGTCTATGATCTGGTTGTAGCGCTCGCCTTCGGTGATCGCATCGGCGCGGTAATCGGATTCTATGCGATCCACACGGCTCTGCGCTTGTGCAAGTATCTCGGCCTTCTTGTCGGGTATGCGTGCGTCGGTTATCCCGAACGACATTCCGGCAAGCGTGGAATACCTGAAGCCCAGGTCCTTCATGTTGTCAAGCAGGTCAAGCGTGTCGCTTCTGCCGAGAACGCGGTAACAGTCGCTGATCGCCCTGCTTGCGCCCTTGGCGCCAAGGGCGTAGTTATAGTAGGCCATTCCTTCAGGAAGGATGTCGTTGAATATGCACCTTCCAGCAGTCGTTACCAGCTTGCCGGTGGCCAATTCGTAGAGCTTACC